>Ga0233402_1000114_pt1 | contig 30156 bp, 16 predicted proteins | sample 54DmetaG_FD_182705 | JGI IMG/M metagenome (GOLD analysis project Ga0233402, IMG submission 182705) | Seawater microbial communities from Monterey Bay, California, United States - 54D | ecosystem: Environmental > Aquatic > Marine > Coastal | place: USA: California | collected 2016-11-11 | reverse complement strand
TTACAATTTGACCAGAATAAAAGTCTTTTAATTCTTCTCCTTCTTTAAATATTGAAGTAACGTTGATTTCTTTTTTTTCTTTAGGAAAATTAATCCCAACAACTACTTTATCATCATTTCTAACCCTAGAAAAAACCAAACCTTTTTCTTCTGAAATTAGCTGATGTTTTCCTGCACCAATTGCTAAGTGTCTGGCTCTAAACTGACCTAATTTTTGCCAATGTTTTAAAATACTTTTGGTTTCATCATTTTTAGCAATAGCATCCCAATTCATAAAAGAACGTAAAGTAGCATCACCAATTGTACCATTAATTGTTAAATTTCTCATAGATTCATCTCCATAATAAACTTGTGAAGTCCCAGGAGTTAGTAACAACATTGTAGCTGTTTTGTATGATTTTTTTCTTTCTTTATCAAAAGGGCTTCCATCATCATGAGAAGTTAAATAATTTAAAATTCCATAGTCTTTTAGCTCGTTTTGAAAAATAGAATCGTATTTATGAAAAATATCCTTTTTTGCCATCTGTTTAACATTCCATTTTAGCTCAAAATTGATTAAACTATTAAAGGCCTTATCAAAATAATTTACTTTTTTATCACCAAAATCAAACGATTTTCCATGAGAAATTGCATAATTATACACTTCTCCCACTAAATAAAAGTTATTGTTATCTAAAACTTTCTTTGGGTTATTTTTCTTGTATGCTTCAAAAGCAAAATCGCATTCTATTCTAAATTCCTGCCAAACAGATTCTTCTGTATGTTTTACAGTATCTACTCTGTATCCATCAATTCCGAATTCTGTAATATAATCTGTCAGCCATTTTATAATATAAAAGCGAGGTGCTTTTGGATATCCTGTTCTTTTAAAAAATTCATCTAATTCTTTAACTTCTTGTTCATATCTCCCTTCAGCTTTCCATTTTACAATCAATTGAGATGGTAATTCAACTTCTTTATTACTCTCCGTTTTAATATCAGGTAAGTTTTTAACTAGTGTACAAGTAATAGTATTCTTATAATTGTTATATGAACATTGAGGCTCTGTTCTAACCCAATCATTAGGCCAAACAGGATCTTTTTCTGTTACAGGACCTGTGTGATTTATTACAGCATCTAACAAAATTCTAATTCCATTATTATGAGCTGTTTGCACTAATTCTCTCAAATCTTCTTTTGTTCCGTAATTTGGATCAATATTGGTCCAATCTTTTGTCCAATAACCATGAAAGCCATAGGTTAAACCTGTTCCTTCATCTGTTCCTCCATGGATTTGCTCTACAACTGGTGTCATCCAAATGGCATTAATACCTAAATCTGTAAAATATCCTTCCTTTATTTTTTGAGTAACTCCTTTTATATCTCCACCTTCAAAACCTCGCAATTTTCCAGTTTCTTCTTTTCTATTAAAATTGATGTCATTTGAAGTATCTCCGTTATTAAAACGATCAGTTAATAAAAAATAAATGTTAGCACCTTCCCAAACAAATTCTTTTTTTGCCATTTTTCCTTCACAACCAAACACTAGTAGGAAACATAAAAAATAAAAGATTTTTCTCATAATTATTTTACTAAAATTCTATAACTATTTGCATTAATTTCAAAAGCATCTCCTTTTAATACTACTTTTTTATTTGAAAAGTAATCTTTAAAATCACCTTTTATTGGAATTCCCATTTTTTCTCCTTGTTTAGAAAAATTAGCAATAAATAAAATTGTTTCATTTCCTTTACTTCTTTTTAAAACAAAGGTTTCTTGTTTACTTTCTAATATTTCAAAACTAGCTTTTTCTTTACCCCCATTTAATGCCAGGTTTGTATTCTTTAACGTACCTAATTTTTCTAATAAAGAAAAGAAATTTCCTTTAGTTTTCGGAATAGAATCCTTCTCAAAAAACTTTAATCTATGGTTTAAATTGTACTCTTGACCAGAGTAAATTAAAGGCATTCCTGGAAGCACATAACTTAAGGCTGTTAAAATTTCTGCCTTTTCTCCCATTCTTTCTCTTATAGTCCCATTCCAAGAATTCTCATCATGATTTGTCACAAAATTCATTAAAATATCATCTTGCTCATAACGCTCATTATAAGTAAACTCTATATATTTTTTTAAGTCTTTTACCGTCTTCTTTCCACTAGCTAAATCATTAAATAAATGATGACCATCCCAAGCATACACCATATCAAATAAATTGTCTTTTAACAATTCTGGCTCCCAAGCTTCTGCTAACATAAAAATATCTTTTTCTGTTCTTAACTTTGGTATAGCATTTTTCCAAAATTTTGTTGGTACAGAACCTGCAACATCACATCTAAAGCCATCTATATTTTCTTTTTTTAGCCAATATTTCATGTCAGAAATCATTGCCTCTTGTAGTTTTTTATTGTCATAATTTAATTCTGCAACATCTGTCCAATCAGTATTTTTGGGATGAATTACATTTCCATTTTCATCTTGAGTATAAAAATTTTTATTAGTTTTTAACCAGGCGTGATCCCACCCTGTGTGATTTGGCACCCAATCTAAAATAACATAGATTCCGTTTTTGTGAGCAGTTTTAACAAGCTTTCTAAAATCTTGTATTGTACCAAATTCTGGATTAATTTTTGTAAAATCTGAAACAGCATAATAACTTCCTAAATACTTACTTTGTTCTTCTTTTGGAAAGTCTGAAACAAACTTACTATTTGCTCCACCAATAGCTTTTCTTTTTGTTTGTGATATAGGATGAACAGGCATTAACCAAATAATCTTTACCCCCAATTTTTTAATCTCTGGAATGTCTTTTGTAAATTCTTCAAAAGTTCCTTGTGGTGAATATTGACGAATATTAGCTTCATAAATAACAGCTGTTTCAATGTCTGATTTAGAAATTGGCGCAAGTGTTTTCCTTTCTATTTTTATTTCATTTTTTTCTTCATTACAGGCAGAAAGCGTAGATAAAATTAATATAAATACAATTATTTTTTTCATTTTTTTTAAATTAGTTTAATGTTATTTTTACTTTAATTTCTTTGAGAGGATTCCATGTAAAGGGTATTCTTAATTGATTATTTTTTGTTGTAAATCGTTTAGTTTTTTTACCAACTTTTATTTTTTTAGGTTTCCAAGTAATATTATGAAGAACTAAAACAATTTCTTTCTCTAATGGATTCCATTTTTTACCAAGCTGTGATTTTAAATCTATTTCTAGGTATTTCTTTGTGAACTCTGCTTCAAATTCTAACAATTCATAATTTCCTTTTTCGTAAGCATTTGCAGTCAACCCATCATCATTATAAAGAGTTCTTTTTGATTTTTTTACTGAGGCATCAAAGTAATAATGTAACTCTAACTTGTTTCCTTTATAATTATCAGTAGTTTGCACCAATTTTGTCATCGGAATTACAACACCTCCTCTAACATATGTAGATATTGAATTTTGATCAACTTTTACTTTTTTTATTTGTCCTCCGGTAACTTTTTCATCAGAATAAAAATCATACCAATTTGAAGTTTTTGGAAAGTAAATTTCATTTGTTTTAACTGAGTCTTTTAAAATTGGGGTGATTAAAAAGTCTTTCCCCCATAAATAAGTTGATGAATTTGTTTTCAATTTATCACCTTCTTCTTCAAAGAAAATAGCACGCATTAAAGGTGTCCCCTTTTGGTTATTCTCAAAAGCTAAATTGTAGTTGTAAGGCAACATTTTGTAACGTAATTCAATAGCTTCTTTTGCTAATTTTTTTGCTTTTTCACTCCTAAAAACGGGTTCGCTTGCCACTTCTTCTTGAGCATGAGGTCTAAAAATTGGTTGAAAAACGCCATATTGTAACCAACGTGTGTATAAATTGTCGTCTAAATTTGCACCTGCAAATCCTCCTAAATCAGAATGCATATACCCCAAACCTTGCATACCCATTTGTAAAGCAATTTCTGGTTGAGATTGCAAACCTTCCCAGGTTCTGTTTACATCTCCAGACCAAGGAATCATGCCAAAACGTTGCGAACCAGAATATCCTGCTCGCATTAGAATAAAGGGTCTTTCATTTGAAAAATCTTTTTGATAACCTTCAAAAATTAAGCGTGCCCAATCATGTCCGTAAATATTATGAACTTCATCTGCAGTTCCTGTTGCATGTTGCACCCATTTTGGATGCACTTCTGGCTCGCCTAAATCTCCCCAAATTCCTTTTGCTCCTAATTTTAAAATATTGTTTTTGTAAATATTCCAAAACCAATCTTTCGCTTCTTTTTTGTATATATCTATAATACCTGTATTTCCAAAATAGAAATTATAAGTTGCAGAACCCCCAATAGAATCTTTTGCTAAAACACCTTTTTTTTCGGCTTCATCCCATTTTTTAGATGTATTTAAAACAAAAGGTTCTGTGATTAAAACTGTTTTAACTCCTTGTTTATTCAATTTAGAAATCATTCCTTTCATATCTGGAAAAGAATCTTTATCAACTTCTAAATTTCCCATTGTTCCTTTTAAAGTTTTTCCAAACCAGTACAAATCAAGAATTACAGCATCTACAGGAATATTTTCTTCTTTAAATTTTGCAATCGTTTTTAAAGTTTCTTTTTGAGAATGATAACCAAATCTACTCGAAAAATTACCTAAAGCCCATCTTGGTGGTAAAGGTTGTTTGCCAGTTAAATGAGTGTAATTATCAATTAAATCAACCCAAGAATCACCAACAATAACTTGATATGTTTTGCGCCCAGAAATCGTTTCATAAGTTAAAGAATTATCCTTTTTACTATCTAAATCTAAATAACCGATTGGAGCATTATCAAAATGAATGGCATATTTTTTTGATGACAACACCAATGGAATTGTAAAATTCATCAATTTAGAATGAGTTTCATAACCATAATGGGCTTTATTATAAAGTCTTAAACGGTTTCCTCTTCTGTTCATTCCAAGTGCTCTTGCTCCTGTTCCATATAACACTTCATCATTTGTTAAGCTAAATCTTAATGTTTCAAAATCGTTGGTTTTTTGATAGCCATTTTTCTCTGAAGTTATCTCTTTTCCTTGATACCAATAGGAAATTCTAAACGGTTTTTTATCAATTTTAATTGAAATTTCGTTTGTAAAAAACTTAAGCTGAGTTTTAGTTTCTTCAAACTTTACTTTATCATATTTAGATTGTAAAACAACTGCGTGAGATTCTGTTTTACCTTCACTTTCTTCTTTTGGAATAAAAGTAGTTTCTGTTATTTTTGTATCGTAAAAATGAATTTTATAAATTCCATCTGAAACATTAACTCTCAGTTGTTTATTATTGAATTCAGCATTAATGAACTTTCTTTCTTTTATATTTTCTTTAAACAACCATAAAATGGTTTCTTCAAAATTTGTTCGCCAAAGCTTCTCATTGTGCTCTCCTTCTGGAACAACTTTCAATTTAATATTTTCTTTAGGAAAACCTCTACTTTTTAAAATATCAATAGCTGTATTCATTCCTTCAACAGTCTGACTAATTTCATCAAAACCTGCTTTATACCCTTCTTTTCCTCCTACTAAAAAATACATTTTAGTGTTTTTTAAATTTCCGTGTGTATTTGTGTAACCATTTATTTCTGGACAAAACCAAAAAGCTGGAGAATACACCCCAATTTTACCAAAAATGTCAGAATATTTTAAAGCAGCATAATGAGAGATTAGTCCCCCCATAGAACTCCCTATAATTGCTGTATTCTTTTTATCTGTTAATGTCTTAAAATTAGCATCAACATAAGGCTTTAAAGTATTTACAATAAAGTCTAAATATTGGTCACCTTCACCTCCTCCATATTTTGTATTTTTCCACGGAGAATATTCGTCTAAACGTTTATCTCCTCCATTATCAATTCCAACAACAATTAATTTTAAGTTATTATCTTTAAATATTTTATCTAACGTTTCGTCTACATTCCATTCACCAGAATAAGAAGTATTCGCATCAAAAAGATTTTGACCATCGTGCATATAAACCACAGGATAAGATTCTTTTGACACTTTGTAATCTGGAGGTAAATACATCCAAACTCTGCGCTTTCTATTTAATTGAGGAATGCCAAACTCTTCATTTAATATGGTTACATTTTTAGAAATTGTTGAGGCTTTTTTTTGGTCGAATAAATGAATCCAACCAGCAATTTTCACATTGATTGTATCATTCGATTTCTTGAAAGTATAAGAACGATTATCTAAACTTCCACCTGTGTTATCAGACTCAACAGTTTTCCAAGAACCTTGTGTAAATTTAAACAACATACTTTTCGACTTTTTAGGTAACGTAATACTGTAAATTCCGTCTACTAAATTCAGTTTGTATTTTTTCAATCCTCCAGACCAACCTTCAAAATCTCCAGAAATATAAATTGATGCATCTTTGGGAGTTTCTTTTGGTAATTCTTTTACAACAAAGGTTACTTGTCCAAAAATGTTTTGTAAAAATAAAAAGCTTATGTAAAATAATAGTTTTTTTTGCATTTAGTTAATTGATATTAAATTCATTAAGTACTGGCAAAGCTTTATTCTCAAAATCATAAACCGCTTGATTTTCCCAAGGCGAGCCATTTGTAGCATTTGAGTCTTGAAACGAAACAAACGCTCCTTCCCAATAACAAAAACCTATGCTGGTATTTGTTGAAACAATAATTTCTTTCATTTTTGCTAAATAATCTTTTTGCCCTTGAGGTGTTGCAGGATAGTCTGGCAAAATTAATTGCTCTTCTAAACCAACAATGTTATTTGTAAAATCATTCCATTGCAATGTAAAAGGGTAAGCAGTTTCAGCAATTATTACTTCTTTATTATAAGTTGTGCCTAAACTTACGATTGTAGATTGTAATTGATTTAAATTTTTTCCATGCCAAATAGGATAATAGGATAATCCTATAATATCATAATTTATAGTGTTCAGTTTATTAAAAAACCAATCTGAACCATCTAGTCCAGCATAATGCATTATAATTTTTGTTGAACTTGAATTATCTCTAACGGCTTTAACACCTATAGATAATAAATCTAAAAAATTAGCTTCATTGCTATTCATATTTCCATAAGGAAATAAAAACCCAGAATTGATTTCATTCCCAATTTGAATAAAATCGGGCTGTATTTCTAGCATGATGTTTTTTGTATAATCATAGACTTTATCTTTTATAACATTAAAAGTTGCGCCTTGCCAAGTTATTGGAGTTACCTGATTTCCTGGATCTGCCCAAGTATCTGAATAATGAACCGAAATCCATACTTTTAAACCTTTCGCTTTTATACGTTGTGAAAATGCTTTAACTTCTTCGAAAGAAGAATGGATGTTAGATGGATTATTCCAAAGTCTTAATCTAATTGTATTTACACCACTGTTTCTTAAGGTAGTTAATACATCTTCCTCTTGATTGTTTAGATTGTAAAATACTGTATTGACAGCTTCTATTTGTGGTAAAGAAGATAAATCAACTGAACTAATAAAATTCTTAGAATCAGTAATAACATTAGTTTCATCTTTAGAGCAAGACAAAATTAATACTATTATAATTAGATAATATGACTTCATTTTAACTTTTAAATTTTAGATGACTTTTCCTTAACTTTTTTTTGATGTTAATAAAATGCTCCCCTTTGCTTTTAAAAGAATACTATCTTGCCAAATATACTCTTCTCCTGTAATTATACTTTTTAAAGTCTTTCCTTCTAAACCAACTTCTTTATACCTTTTTAAATCGATTGTAATTGGATCTTCATTTTTATTGATGATGTGAACTACAGTTTCATTTCCTTTAATTCTGAACAAAAAATAAGTGTTCATAAAAGGGGCAAAATGTATGGTTTTTCCCTCTTGAATTGCTTCACTGGTTTTACGATAGTTTAAAATCTTACTAACAAAATATTGCATCGATTTTTGATCTTTAGACAAACCTTCACCAGTAAAAGCATTTACTTTATCTCCTTTCCAACCTCCAGGAAAATCGGTTCTAATTAATCCGTGATCACCTGGATTTGCAGTATTATCCATCAGAATCTCTGTTCCATAATACATTTGCGGAATTCTAGGAAGCATCATCATATAACTCAATGCCATTTTAGCTTTAGTGGCATCTTCTTTCATTTCTGTAAACAACCTACTTTTATCATGATTGTCTAAAAAAACCATAATATCTTTTGGGTTCGCATAGTAAAAATCGTTTGCTAAACCTTCATATAATTTTACCAAACCTTTATTCCAAGATTCTTTTTCGTTAATTCCTTCTATAATGGCTTTTGACATTGGAAAATCCATGGTAGATTTTAAATTAGAATCGTAACCATCTTTATTTTTTGCACCTTTTTGCCAATAACCAACGAGTAATGGATTGTAGCTCCATTCCTCTCCAACTATTGAAAAATTAGGATATTCTTTCATTATGGCTCCAGCCCAATTACTCATAAATTTTTTGTCTGGGTAAGGATAGGTATCCTGTCTAATGCCTCCTAAACCTAAAGTTTCTATCCACCAAATAGAGTTTTGAATAATGTATTTTGCCATAAATGGATTTCGTTGATTTAAATCGGGCATAGTTTCTACAAACCAGCCATCTGTATTTCCTTTTCTATCTGATTCAGAAGCGTATAAATCTTGGTTTGTAGTTCTTCTGTGGTTTGAGAATTTTGCAGCCTTATAAGTCCAATTATCAATATTTACTTCGTAATTTTCTTGATCATTAACCCAATCTTCAAAAGGCAAATCTTTCATCCACCAATGTTCCAAACCACAATGATTTGCCACTTGATCCATGATGAGTTTCATGCCTTTTTTACGCAAAGTATCTGCTAGATTTTTATAATCATTTATAGTTCCAAAACGTGGATCAACTTTATAATAATCTGTGATCGCATACCCATGATATGAACCTTGAGGCATATCATTCATTAAAACTGGTGTAGGCCAAACAGTTGTAAAACCTAAATCTGAAATGTAATCTAATCCATTTATAATCCCTTGTAAATCACCTCCATGTCTTTTGTAACCATCAGTTCTATCAATCGTTGTTTCTTTTAACTTTTTGTTGATATCATTAGTTTCATCAGCATTTGTATAACGATCTGGAGTAACCAAATAAATAGCATCAGAGCTATCAAAACCAATGTAATCTTTGGCTTTTTTTTCTCTCTGTTTTAATTCGTATGCATGTGTTTTTTTTGTGTTGTCATCAAAAGTAAAAATGATATCGAATTCCCCAGGCTTTGTTGATTTTTTAATTTCTAAATCAATAAATAAATAATTTTCACTTCTTGCTTTGTTAACCTTTTTAATAGAAACTCCAGCATAAGAAATTGATGGTTTTGAATTCCCTATATTTTCTTCTTTTACTAATAATTGTAACGAAGTGTCTTTAAAACCAACCCACCAATTTGTAGGCTCTACTTTTTCTAAAAAAGTATTTGTAATTGAAACTTTAGAAATGTTTTTTAAATCTTTAGAATCGCTGCAAGAAACAAAAATGATAATTAATAATAAAAACAAAATGCTTATGAAGTTTTTCATAATATGATTATTAAGCTGTTTTTAGACTATTTGAGTAAACATTTGTAATTTCTCCGTTCACTAAAATTTTAACTTCAGAAGCACCTTCAACCTCAAAGGAAGTTTTGCTCTGAGCTACATTTACTTTAATCACTTTATTTCTGAAATTCACTTTAAATGAATATGATTTCCATTCTTTTGGAATTTTAGGATTGAATGATAATACATTATCAATTACTCTCATTCCACCAAAACCTTCTACTATACTCATCCAAGTACCCGCCATAGAAGTGATGTGTAAACCCTCTTCTACTTCGTGATTGTAATCGTCTAAATCTAATCGAGAAGTACGTAAATAAAAAGCATACGCTTGTTCCATACGGTCTAACTTTGCTGCTTGAATACTGTGTACACAGGGAGAAAGTGAACTTTCGTGCACTGTAAATGGTTCGTAAAAATCAAAATGAAGTGCCAATTCTTCATCCGAAAAATGATCTTCAAACATATAAAAACCTTGCAAAGTATCTGCCTGTTTTATATATGGTGAACGCAAAATACGATCCCAACTCCATTTTTGATTAATTGGTCTTTGACTCTTATCTAAATCTGAAACAGTAATCAATTCTTTGTCTAAAAAACCATCTTGTTGTAAGAAAATATTGTGCTTTTCAGAATATGGGAAATACATATTGTCAGCAACTTTTTTCCAACTTTTCAATTCTTCATCAGTAAAATTAACTTTTTCCTTAATTCTGATATAATCAGAAATATGATCTTTTTTTACAATATCGATATTCTCCAAAGCATAATCTATACACCATTTAGCAATGTAGTTTGTATACCAGTTATTGTTGATGTTATTTTCGTATTCATTAGGCCCTGTAACACCTAGCAGTACATATTTATTTTTATCAGTGGAAAAATTCACTCTTTGATGCCAAAAACGTGCAATCCCAATTAGAACTTCCAACCCTTTTTCTCGTATATAAGAATAGTCATCTGTATATCTATGATAGTTATAAATAGCAAAAGAAATAGCGCCATTTCTATGAATTTCTTCAAAAGTAATTTCCCATTCATTATGGCATTCTTCACCATTCATTGTTACCATTGGATATAGTGCTGCTCCGTTTGAAAACCCTAGTTTTTCAGCATTTTCAATGGCTTTTTCTAAATGTTTGTATCTATATTCTAACAATGTTCTAGCAACAGATTGATCTTTAGTTGCCATGTAAAAAGGAATACAATACGCTTCTGTGTCCCAATAGGTGCTTCCTCCATATTTTTCTCCTGTAAAACCTTTTGGACCAATATTTAATGTTGCATCTGTACCTAGATATGTCTGATTTAATTGAAAAATATTGAATCTGATTCCTTGTTGAGCTTTAACATCGCCAGAAATTGTAATGTCTGAAGTTTCCCAAATTTTTATCCAAGATTGTTTTTGAGTTTCTAACAAAGCATCAAAACCAAAACTTACTGCTTTGTCTAAAACATCTTTTGCTGCTTTAATTAATTCATCTTTAGAATGATTTCTATCTACAACATAACCACCAAATTTATGAATAGTAAATGTTTGATTTTGTTTAATTTCTTGTTGATATGAACATGAAACATATGTATTCGTTTTTTGATGATTCCAATCTGTTAAAACTTCATTCTTGTCTACAAATAATCTTGATTGCATAAACGTACACGTATGAAAATTGGTTTTCATAGTACGTGCTTTAATAAATGCTTGTTGGTTGTTTTGTGAAACTTCTAAAACATCCCAAAACTGGTCATCCCAATTGGTGTCTTCGTTGGTAATACCTGCATCTAAATATGGAATAAACGTAATTTTTGCATCTTTATTTAATGGAATAACACTATATTTTATGGCTCCAATTTCGTCAAGTTCTAAACTTAAAAAACGTTTTGCAACAACTTTTATTTTGATTCCGTTTTGTAAAACAGCTTCAAAACTTCTAGACAACCAACCTTCTTTCATGTTCAGTTCTCTTCTAAATTTAGAAACTTCTTTAGAAGTATGTAAATCTAATTTTTCGTTATTTACTAATACGTTAATTCCAATCCAATTTGGTGCATTTAAAACCTTTGCAAAATATTCTGGGTAACCATTTTTCCACCATCCAACTCTAGTTTTATCAGGATAATAAACTCCTGCAATATAACTTCCTTGAAAAGTAGCACCTGTATATTGCTCTTCGAAATTAGCTCTTTGTCCCATTGCACCATTTCCAATGCTAAACAAGCTTTCTGAAGATTTTACCATTTGAGCGTCAAATCCTTCTTCGAGAATTGACCATTCATTTAGTTGAATATATTCTTGATTCATTCTAATTTTCTATTAAATTTGTAATAAAATTGGTACTGATTCCTATAAAATCTGTAAAGTTGAAATGAGCTTCCGTCAATACATTTTCATCACCAATACCTATACTTGTCATTTTTGCTGAATTTGCAGCTTCTACACCTGCAACAGCATCTTCAAAAACTACACAATCACTAGCTTTTACGCCTAATTCTTTTGCTGCTAGCAAAAAAACTTCAGGATCTGGCTTAGCTTTTGTTACATTATTACCATCTACAATTGTTTTGAAATAATGTAATAATCCTACTTTTTCTAAAATAGATCTCGCATTTTTACTAGCTGACCCCAAAGCAATAGGTATACTATTCTCTTTTAAAAACTCTAATATTCTTGGCACATCAGGTAAAATTTCTGATGCATTCATATTTGCTATAAATTTTAGATAATCTTCATTTTTTTTAATCATCCAAGTATCAAATTGCTTTTGTGTAGCTTCTATTTTACCAATTTCTAATAATATTTCTAAACATTGTCTTCTACTTACGCCTTTGAACATTTCGTTTTGTTCTTTGGTAAACTCAAAACCTAATTCGTTAGCTAGCTTTTTCCAAGCTAAATAATGATATTTGGCGGTATCAACGATGACACCATCCAAATCGAATATAAATCCTTTTTTCATTTTATTTTAAATCTCTTCTTGATAACTAATTGCATTCTTATTGGTAATTAAAAAATTACAGAAACCTGCAATTATTAAACTAATTCCTGCAACTGTCATTGCATTAATTGCTTGTTCTCCTAATATACCAGAAACAAAATTCACGCCACCAAGCGCAGCAATAATTTGAGGGATTACAATGAACATATTAAAAATCCCCATAATAACTCCCATTTTCTTTGGATCTACAGAACTAGATAACATTGCATACGGCATTGACAAAATACTACCCCAAGCAAACCCAATAAATACAAAACAATATTTTAAGTTATTTGGCGATGTGTAATTCATTAATAAAAAGCCTAAACCTCCAAGAAATAATGAAATCATGTGTACATACTTTCTATTAATCCTTCTTTTTGATGTGTAAAAAACTAGTAATAATGCAAATGCCATAGATGACAAACCGTAAAGCCCCATAGCAGATCCTACCAAGTTTGATGATTTTTGAAATGCTGTATTAGCAATATTAAAAGCTTCTGCTTGAGCAGTAATTGTCATATCAAAATTAGCTTTTATTGGTGCAGGAGTTTGAAAAACATGTTCTGTTAATGCGGGATTTGCCATAGACCACATTGTAAAAAAAGCAAACCAACTAAAGAATTGAATAACACCCAATTTCTTCATCGTTGTTGGCATATTACCGATGTTGTTTAAAATATCTGGAATAAATTGATTTTTTTTTGCTTTCTCTTTTTCGAATACTGCCATATCTTCAGGCGGATATTCTGATGTAGTAAAAACCGTATATAAAATACTTATTAAAAACACAAAAGCTCCAACAGCAAAAGCAACTTTAACAGACATAGGGACTACTCCTAAATCTGCAGAATCACTAACACCTAACTGAGAAACCATCCAAGGTAAATTACTTGCCACCCAAGTACCTATTCCTATAATTAATGTTTGTATAACAAAGCCATAGGATCTTTGAGATTCTGGTAACTTATCTGCTACCAAAGCTCTGAAGGGTTCCATAGAAATATTAATTGATGCGTCTAAAATCCAGAGAAAACCAGCAGCGATCCATAGCGCAGGTGAATATGGTACAAAAAACAAAGCGAATGAACTTAATATGGCACCAATTAAAAAATAAGGACGTCTTCTTCCCCATTTAGAGCTCCAGGTTCTATCACTCATATAACCAATTATGGGTTGTACAAGTAAACCTGTTAAGGGAGCAGCGATCCATAACATTGGAATGTCATCTTTTGCAGCACCAAGAGTTTGAAAAATTCGAGACATAAAACCTCCTTGAAGGGCAAAACCGAATTGTATTCCCAGAAACCCAAAACTCATGTTCCAGATTTGCCAGAAATTTAATTTTTGCTTATTCATTATCGTAAATTATAAAATTAATATCACGATAAGCTTTTAGACTTATCAATTCATAAATTTGTGGAATGTAATTTATTGATAAATCGTATTAATAATTCAAAAGTAAAGATTTTTATTAATTTAATATAAAAGATAGAAAAAATCTACGACGACGGTTTCGTAGATTGTCGCAGTTTTAAATCACCTGATATTACAATTTTTTTGGGACTATAAACCTCTGTATCTTTATCAATTCTTTCAATTAAAAGTTCTACTGCTTGTTTACCCATTGTAAAGCCGTGTTGAGCTATTGTTGTTATTGATGGTGATGAATATTCAGAAATTAAGCCATCTGTAAAACCAATAACAGATAAATCTTCAGGAACTCTTAACCCTCTCTCTTTAGCTATTTTCATAGAATTAGCTGCATAAATTTCATTCACAGCAAAAACAGCATCTACATCTTCATCAAAGACTTTTTCTATCTGATTTTTTATATTTTCTTTTTCGTTAACCTCTACAATTAAATTTTTATCTGTTTTCATATACTCTTCAATATGCGCTTTTTCATACCCTTGTCTTCTTAAAGAACCTACATTTACATATTTAGGTGTAGTAATTAAAGCTATTTTTTTTCTGCCGTTTTTTAATAAGTGTTTTGTTGCTTTATAGCCAGCACCAACATCATCTACAACAACTTTATCACATGAAATTTCATCAACAACTCTATCAATTAATACTAATGGAATTTCTTCAGTAACTAAACCTATAAAATGACTAAAATCTTGATTCTCAAGTGTTTCATTTGAAATAGAAACAATTAAACCATCTACACTACCATTCGATAAAACCTTTAATGTTTCTACTTCTTTCTTATAAGATTCATTCGAAAAACAAACAATAATATTATAGCCTTTCTCATTTGCGCCTTCTTCAATGCCCATAATAACGGTAGAAAAGAAATGATGTACTATTTTAGGCAAAATAACACCAATTACTTTTGTCTTTTGATTACGAAGTTGAAGCGCTAAACTGTTGGGTTTATAGTTAAAATGATTTGCATAGGCTTGAATTTTATCTTTAGTTTCTCTACTAATTTCATGACTGTCTTTTAAAGCCTTAGAAACTGTAGACGAAGAAACACCTAGTTCTTTTGCAATTGTTTTTATGGTAATTTTTTGCTTCATTATTTGTTAATAAGACAAATATACAAGGTTAAAATTTGTAAATTTGATTACAATGATAAAAAAAGTTGTCAACACGAAACCGTTTTCGTGACTTTCATGATGTTGGTATCAAACATATTCATTCTATATTTATGATGTGGAATGTAAATTTATTGCTTTAAATCACAAATCAAATTTACAGTTATAATTTAACAAATTTATAGATGAAAAAAATTAAATTATTATTAATTGGAATTCTTTTAACCTCATCAATTACAATATTTGCTCAACAAACAGTTAGTGGTGTGGTTAAAGAAAAAGCAACAGGCGAACCTTTGCCTAGTGTAAGTATAACGGTTAAAAGTACAAAGAAAGGTACTGTAGCCGACTTTGATGGAAGATTTTCTATAGAGAACGTAAGAACCGGAAATATTCTTATTTTTAGATACTTGGGTTTTGCAGACAAAGAAGTTACAATTGGAACTAACTTTAACATTATTGTTGAATTAGAAGAATCTGCGCAATTTTTAGAAGAAATTGTTGTTGTGGGTTATGGTACGACTACCGTAAAAGATGCAACAGGTTCTGTTGAATCTATTACCACAAAAGACTTTACAAAGGGTAACATTGTGACTCCAGAAAATTTATTAAATGGTAGAGTTTCTGGTGTTAAAGTAACAACTAGTGGTGCTCCTGGTTCAGGATCTCAAATTAGAATTCGTGGTGGAGCTTCTATTGGTGCTTCAAACAGTCCTTTAATTGTTATTGATGGATTACCTATTGAAGAAAGTGGAGTTGCTGGATCTAGAGGTGTATTAGCAAGTATTAACCCAAATGATATTGAGTCTTTCTCTGTATTAAAAGATGCTTCTGCAACTGCAATTTATGGTTCTAGAGCTTCTAACGGTGTAATTATAATTACTACTAAAAAAGGTAGAACAGATTATACATTAGATTTTGATACACAGTATACATTTGGTGAAGTTTTAGACAGGGTTAATGTGTTTTCTGCAGATGAATTCAGAAACATGGTTACAACAAGAAGACCTGGAGATGTTGGTTTATTAGGTAATGCTGATACAAACTGGCAAGATGAAATTTTAAGATCCACAGTATCTTCTTTATACAACTTAACTGCTAAAGGGCAAATTTTTGGTGCAATACCAACTAGATTATCTATAGGTTTTGCAAATCAAGAAGGTTCTTTATTAACTTCTCAATTTAATAGAAAAACAGTTTCTCTTTCTATGAACCCTTCATTATTTGATGACCATTTAAAAATTAACTTAAACTATAATAGAGCATTTGAAGATAGTCGTTTTGCTGACTCAGGACAAATAGGTGCAGCTTTACGTTATGATCCTACTCAACCAATCTATGATTCTAGTTCTCCTTTTTCAGGTTACTATCAACATAGAAATGGAGACATTGTTTCTAACGGAACTCAAAACCCTGTAGCTTCTTTATTGTTAGCAAACAGTACTGGTTTTAACTTTAGACAATATGGAAATTTAAACTTTGATTATAAATTTCATTTTTTACCTGAATTAAGAGGTGTTGTAAATGTAGGTTTTGATAAAACAAAAGGTTCTTCTGAATATTTAAATAGATTTCAAATTGGAAATGGAGATTTAACTCAACAATTTGCTGGAACTAAATCTGATGGAACTCAAGAAAGATCTAATGAATTATTTGATACATATTTAAACTATGTAAAAGAATTAGATAAACTAAAAGTTGATGTAACTGCAGGTTACTCTTACCAACGTTTTGAAAACTTTGGAGAAAATTCTGGAAACTTAAGAGATCCTGATTCTTTTGGAACTTCTTTTGCAGACCCAGATGTTGTAAACATTGGTTTCTTTGGTAGAGCAAATTTTTCTTATCTTCAAAAATACCTTTTAACCCTTAACTATAGAAGAGATGGTACATCTCGTTTTAGTAAAAATAATAGATGGGGTAACTTTGGAGGAGCTGCAATAGCATGGAATCTTAGTGATGAAGATTTCTTAAAAGATTCTCAAGTAATCTCAAATTTAAAATTAAGAGCAAGTTACGGTCTAACAGGTCAACAAAATTTACCAGGAGTAAATGATTTATATTTAAACAGATATCGTTTTGGTAACATTAACTCTAGATATTTATTTGGTAATGCTACTGTTCAATCTACAATTCCTTCAGTTGTAAATCCAAATTTAAAATGGGAAGAAACTACAACTATTGAATTTGGTGTAGATTATGGTTTATTTGACAATAGATATAATGGAGTACTAAGTGTTTTCCAAAAAACATCTGATGATTTATTATTTAATGCTGCTTTGCCTGATGGTACAAACTTTGGAAATAGTACAATTCAAAATATTGGACAATTAGAAATAAATGGTATTGAGTTTACTTTAAACGGTGACATTCTTAAAACTGATGACTATAATTGGAATTTCACTTTCAACGCAACATACTTAGATAGAAAAATTACTAAACTTGCAAACCGCCAAGATGTGAGAACTGGTGGTACTGCAGGTGGTACAGGTAATACAATTCAATTATTAAGAGAAGGCTTTGCTCCTAACTCTTTTCATGTATACAAACAATTATATGACAATGCAGGAAAAGCAATTGAAGGTGCTTATTTAGATTTAAATGGAGATGGAATTATAAATGATGATGATAGATACTTAAAAGATAATCCAAATGCAGATATTAGTTTGGGTTTCCAATCTAATTTTAATTATAAAAATTTCGATTTAGCATTTAACTTAAGAGCAAGTCTAGGAAATTACGTATATAACAATGTAAAATCTTCCACAGCTCAATTAGAGTTATTACAAGACAATGCAGTGTTAGGTAACTTACCAACTTCTGTTTTAGAAACTAACTTCTTAATAACTTCAGATGTAATTAATTCTGATATTTATGTAGAAGATGCTTCTTACTTAAGAATGGATAATATAACATTAGGGTATACTTTTGAAAATCCAATTAAAAAATTCTCCTACAGTAGTTTAAGATTATGGGCAGGTGTTCAAAATGTATTTACATTAACTAACTATACAGGTTTAGATCCAGAAGTATTTAATGGGATAGATAATTTAATATACCCAAGATCTAGAAACTTATTAGTTGGAGCTAATATTAAATTCTAATAAAAACAAGATGAAAAAATATATAAAAACAATAAAAAATCTATTTGCTGTTATTTTAATAACATCAGTAGTTGCCTCTTGTACAAACGATTTAAATATTGTACCAGAAGATGATCAAACTGTTTTAAGTAAAGCTCTTTTTGAAAGTGAAGACGCTTATTTAGAAGTATTAGCAGGAGTTTATGCAAACTTATCGCTAACAGGTGTAGATGGCCCAGGAAGTTCTAACATTCAAGGTCTAGATGCTGGTACAAGTCAATATGGTAGAGTTTTACTTTACTTACAAACTCTTTCTGCAGATCAAATGATTTGGTCTTATGAAAATGATCCAGGAACAAGAGAAATTCAACGTAATGTATGGACTGCTCAAAATCCTTTAATAGTAGGTATGTTTAGTAGAGCTATGGTTACTGTATCTTTTGCAAATAACTTTTTAAGAGAAACTACTGCAGAAAAATTGGAAGCAAGAAAAGTTTCTGATGCAACAAAAGCAGACATTGTAACTTTTAGAGCAGAAGCAAGATTATTAAGAGCAATGGCTTATTACCACATGATGGATTTATTTGGTAAAGCACCAATGGTAATTGAAACAGACCCAACAGCAGGATTCTTTCCTCCTCAAGTTAATAGAAAAGAATTGTTCACTTTTATAGAAACAGAATTAAAAGCTATAGAAGGAGATTTAATAGCTCCAAGAACAAATGATCATGGAAGAGCAGACAAAGCTGTTGCATGGATGCTTTTAACTAAAATATATCTTAATGCAAATGTTTATATTGGTGAAGACAAAAATACAGAATGTATTACTTATGCTAAAAAAATCATCTCTGGTGGTTTCTCTCTAGCAGATGAATATGCTCATATTTTTATGGCCGATAACAATACAAACTCTGCAACTAAAGAAATAATTTTCCCATTAATTTCTGATGGATTGATTACTCAAAACTATGGGCCAACAACAGTTATGATTAACGGTCAAGTTGGTAGTTTAGAAGAGAACGGTGCTGCTTTAGGAGTTGGTGCTGGTGGATGGGGAGGAGCCCTGAGAGTAAGAAAACAATTTGTTGAATTATTTGATGGCGGAATCTTTGCAAGCGATAGCAGAAACACAATTATTTCTGGAACAAGAGATATTGAAATAACAGATATTTCTGATAAAGATGCTGGTTATGTAATTGAAAAATATTCTAATGCAACCTCTACAGGTACTTTTGGTTCAGACCAAACATTTGTAGATACAGATTTTCCTTTATTTAGATTAGCAGATGTTTACTTAATGTATGCAGAAGCTCATTTAAGAGGTGGTGCCGGTGGTTCTGATGCAGATATGGAAACGTATATTAACAGCTTAAGAACAAGAGCAAAAAATCCTCAAAATAATCTTACAACTGCAGATATTACATTAGATTTTATCTTAAATGAAAGATCTAGAGAATTACATTGGGAAGCTCACAGAAGACAAGATTTAGTTCGTTACGGTAAATTTACTGGAGGAAACTACAACTGGACTTGGAAAGGAAATGCAAGTAATGGTATAGCTTTACCTACACATATGGATGTTTATCCTATTCCTACATCTAGTTTAGCCTCAAACCCTAATTTAACTCAAAATGCTGACTATTAATTTTAAAAACAAATTACAAATGATGAAAAATATAAAAAGATTTTCAGTACTTAGTATTCTAGGATTGATGCTAGTGTTTTTTCAATCTTGCGATGATACGTCTGAAACATTTACAATATCGACACCAACCAGTCCTGTTTTAGAAGCTTTAAACTTCAATAAATTAGAATTAGATGCAGTTAATACAAATAATCCTGCAATCACTTTAAATTGGGAAGAATCAGATTATGGAGTACAAACTGCAATTAATTATGCCGTTGAAATCTCTAAAGATGATGTATTTACAAATCCTATTACTGCATCTAACATAACAGGTAGAAATACAGTTACTTTATCTATCGGCGAATTAAATTCTGCTGCTGGTAATGCTGGTTTAAACCCATTTGAATGGGCTAATATTTACATAAGAGTTGTGGCTTCTTTAGGAACACAATTAAGTGAAAAATCAGCTTCAAATGTAAATACTTTAGAAGTTTATCCTTATTTTAATTATGTATTTAACGACTACTATTTAGTAGGTGATGCAACTGCTCCAGGATGGAATAACAATAGCAATAACCCTGCTTTATTTAGAGATGCTGCGGATAGTGATTCATTTTCTTATACTGGTTACTGGTCAGACAATGGGCATTTTAAAGTTTTAGCAACTAAAGGTTTATGGGAACCACAATGGGGTACAGATGATGGTTATACTGTTGGGTCTAATCCAGGTGGAGGAACTGATCCAGAAAGATTTCCTTATGGAGGTGGAAATGGAATTCCTCAAGGTTACTATACATTCAAAATCAATTTTGCTAGTAACACTTTTACATTCTTACCTTTTGATGCATCAGGAAAAACAAGTCCAGCAAGTTTAACAATAAAAGGGTCAAGTACTGCAGATGTTGCAATGACTCCTTTAACTTTTGATGGTCATATTTGGTATGCACAAGAAGTAAAATTAGTTCCTGGTAATTTAGAATTCGTAACAGATGCTGGTGCTAAATGGGGAAATATAACTTCTTTTTCTGGTGTAGCAACAGATGCTGGAGGTGCTATACCTGTAATTGTTGAAGATGATTACGATGTTTGGTTTAATGATTTAACAGGAGATTACATCTTAATTCCTTTAAACTTATAATATCAATTTAACTTTTAAAAAGATAAAAAATGAAAATATATTTAAAAAGATTAAGCTATTTGCTTTTATCATTAACCCTTTTACTAGGTGCTTGTGATACTGAAGAAAGCTTTACAATTACAAGTCCAGATCCTGAGTTTAAATTAAACATTCCAGGTATTAGTAGTGTATTCTTAAACTTTTCTTTACCAGATAATCCTGCATTTACAATTAGTTGGGATAATCAACTTTCAAAAAGTTCAGATTACAACGTAGAAATGGCTACAGATTCAGATTTTACAACTCCTATTAATTTGGGAAGTACTGATAAAAACAGCTTTACAATGTCTGTTTCAGAGTTTAACCAAGCAATTAATAACGCTGGCGTAACTTCATTTAAAGATGTAGCAATATACATGAGAGTTAAAACTGGAGATTTAACATCTAATAATATTTTATTATTAGTTACTACATATCCAACAAATGAGCCTGTCATTAATGGTGTAAAAGATGGTGATGCTTTTGTCCTATCATTAGATAACAATGATGCAGTAGCAATAACTTTCGATTTAACAGACCCAATTTTAAATGCAAATCTAAATTTAGATATTGAATATTTTATAGAAGCAGCTACTCCTAGTACAGATTTTGCTTCACCTTTAGAAATTGCAAATGCTAGAAACAATAACATTATTCCTATTACAAATTCTCAATTAAATGCAGCAGCAATTTTATCTGGTATACCAGTAGATACTGCAGGAGATTTAGAAATTAGAGTTAGATCAGTTATTACAGATAAAGCTACAGGAAATGTTTTAGAAAGAGTTGGAACTCCTATAACAATTAATGTTACAACTTACTTAACAGTTTTAGATTTATCTACTACTTGGGGTATTGTTGGTTCTGCTGCTAATAATTGGGGTGCTACTCCAGATTTACCATTATATAAAACTGATATTGATGGTGTTTTAGTAGCTTATGTTAACCTTTTAGATGGTGAATATAAATTTAGAGAAAATAATGATTGGGGTAATAACCTTGGTACAGGAGCAACTGCTGGATCATTAAGTGCAGGTGGTGGAAACATTGCTGTTACTGCTGGTTCTTACAAAATTACTGTAAACCTAAATGATAATACATACACTCAAGAATCTTTCTCTTTAGGAATTGTAGGGGGTGCATATAATGAATGGGGTGCTACTCCTGATTTCATGTTAGAGTATGACCCTTATTCTGATGTATTTAGAGGAATGGTTACTTTAATTGATGGTGAAATGAAATTCAGAATGAACAACGATTGGGGAACTAATTGGGGTGATGATGGAAAAGATGGAACCTTAGATGCTGGTGGCGCTAACATTGTTGTAACTGCAGGAACATATTTTGCAACTGTAGATATGAATGATTTAACTTACACATTAGAACCTGTTACAAATGTTTGGGGTCTTGTAGGTGGTGCATATAATGAATGGGGTGCTACTCCGGATGCACAATTTGTTAGAGATTGGTCTAAACCTTTCAATGATATTTGGATTCTTATAGATGTTACTTTAATTGATGGTGAATTTAAATTTAGAGCTAACAATGATTGGGGTGTAAATTATGGAGATAATGGAAATGACGGAACACTAGAAGAGGGTGGTGCAAACATAGTTACAACTGCTGGTACTTATAGTTTCGAGTTGGATTTCACTGATCCTAATGCTCCTACATATAAAAAATTATAATAATTATAATAGTTATAATATACTCAAAGGCTACTTATAAGTAGCCTTTGTTTTTAAAAAAAATAAATACATGTGAAAAAAATTACTTTTTTATTATTTTTATTAAGCTCACTTTGTTACAGTCAAGTAACTATTAATCCCTCTCCTTTTGAAATTGATGAATCAATTACAATAAGTATAGATGCAAGTTCTAAACAAACAAATTGTAACAATTTTAGTAACCCTACAAAAATATATTTGCATTCTGGTGTAGGTAATGAAACAAACGCATGGGGAACCAGTGTAGTTGGTAATTGGGGAACAGATGATGGTGTTGGGGAAATGACTTTTAATTCATCTAACAATAAATGGGAAATGACTTTTATCCCAAAAACTTATTACGGTTTAACAGATGTTCAAGCAGCAGGTGTTACAAAAATTGGAATGGTTTTTAGGAATGAAACAGGTTCTCAAGAATTTAAAGATAATGGTTGTTCAGATTTTATATTTAATGTAGGTTCATTTCAATTAACTCTTAACTCTCCTTCAAATTCAACAACAATTTTAAATTCTGGTGAACAGTTATCAATAAGTGCTAGCGCAACTTTATCCGCAAACTTTACATTAAAAGCAAACGGTTCTGTAATTAATCAAACAACTGGTGCTACTTCATACAGCCACTCTCCTATTGTTAATCAAAACACTACTTATTTATTAGAAGCAGTAAATAACGGAGAAACAAAAAGTGCTACTTTTCAAGTAATAGTTAGACCTACAGTTACTGAAGCTGCTGTTCCAGCAGGAATGAAAGACGGAATCAATTTAAACATATCAGACAACACCAAAGCAGCATTGGTTATTTATGCACCAATGAAAGATTTTATTCATATAATTGGAGACTTTAATAATTGGGAAGTAAACAATAATTATTTACTAAAAAAAGACAGTACAAAAGATCGTTTTTGGATAGAACTAACAGGTTTAACACCACAAACAGATCATACTTTTCAATATTTAATTGATGGTGTTTTAAGAGTTGCTGATCCTTATTCTACATCAATTTTATCAGAATCTAATGATCAATATATTAACGCTACAACCTATCCAAACTTACCAAGTTATCCTACAGGAAAAACAGATCATGCTGTAACCTTGTTAAGAACTGGATATGAAGATTACAATTGGCAAGTAGCCAACTTTCAAAAACCAGCAAAAACAGATTTAGTAATTTATGAGCTTTTAATTAGAGATTTTGATGCACTACATAGTTTTGATGCTGTAAAAGCACGTTTAGATTATTTACAAGATTTAGGTATAAATGCTATAGAATTTATGCCAGTAAATGAATTTGATGGTAATGAATCTTGGGGATACAACCCTTCTTTTCATATGGCTTTAGATAAATATTATGGAACAAAAAACGCCTTTAAACAATTAATTGATGAATGTCATTCTAGAGGAATTGCAGTAATTCTTGATGTTGTTTATAATCATGCAAGTGGTCAAAATCCATTTTATAGAATGTGGAATACAGATAATGGAGATTATGGCGGACAAGCAAGTACAGATAGTCCGTTTTTTAACCAATCAGCAACACATTCTTACAGTGTTTTTAACGATTTTAATCACTCTAAACAAGCCACAAAAGATTATGTTAAAAGAATCTCTCAATATTGGGTTGATGAATATAAAATTGATGGTTTTAGATGGGATTTAACCAAAGGGTTTACTCAAAATTGTAATTCTAATGATGAAAATTGCACAAATGCGTATCAACAAGACAGAGTTGATATTTTAAAGGAATATGCAGATTATCAATGGGAAATTGACCCTGATTTTTATATCATTTTTGAACATTTAGGAACTAATAACGAGGAAACTCAGTGGGTAAATTATAAATTAAACGAAGGCAAAGGAATTATGGTTTGGGGTAATCATAATCATAATTACAATCAAGCAACAATGAGCTTTGGAAGCGAATCAGATTTTTCATGGATTTCTTATAAAAATAGAGGTTGGTCTGTACCTGCAAATGTAAGTTATATGGAAAGTCATGATGAAGAAAGACTCATGTATAAAAATTTACAATTTGGTAATTCTAGTGGTTCTTATAATATTAAAAATCTAAATACAGCCTTAAAAAGAGAAGAATTAGCTGGTGCTTTTTATTTTACAATTCCAGGGCCAAAAATGATTTGGCAGTTTGGAGAATTAGGGTATGATATTAGTATTAATCATAATGGTAGAACAGGTAACAAACCCATTTTATGGAATTATTTTGATGTCCAAGAAAGAAAAGATATTTACAATACTTGGTCTAAATTAATTCAATTAAAATTGAATTATGACATTTTTAAAACTTCAGATTTCACTCTAGATGTTGGTAATTCTAATGGATTAAACACCATTCATCTTACCAAAACAGACGCTTCAGACATAAAGTATATTACCATCATCGGAAATTTTGGAGTTACAACACAAAGTATCAATCCAAATTTTCAGCAAACTGGTATTTGGCACGACTTATTAGACAATAATTCAACAATATCAGTAAGCAATACAAATACTACTATTTCTTTAGCTCCAGGAGAATTTAAAGTATATGCTGATAATCAAGCTAGTCTTTCAATAAACAACTTTTTTTCTGTTGAAAATAAAGTAATTATTTATCCTAATCCAACTTCAAACATCCTTAAAGTTGAAACCTCTTTAACCATCGATAAAGTTGAAGTTTATAATGTGATTGGGAGAAAAATTGATACCCTTTTATTTAACAATAACGAAGTTGATGTATCCGATTTAACTCCAGGTATTTATTTATTAAAAATTCATTCTGAAGGTAGTATTGGAGCTAAAAAGTTTATTAAAGAATAATATTACAGAGCTAAATACTAAAATAGAATCCATTGAAGAGCGATACGCACTTGGGGAATTAGATAACGCTATCTACAAAAAGTTTTAAGACAAATATGAAACTCAAAAAGAAGAATTACAGTCAAAAATTGAAAATCCAACATTAAATAGTTCGAACCTTGAATTATCTATTGATAAAGCGCTTAGTTTATCGGCTTCTCTTGAGAAGATTTGGACTGAAGGGGATTTAAAACAACGACAAAAACTGCAAAATTTAGTGTTTCCATCTGGATTGGGTTACGACAAGTCAAACGACCGAGTTCGAACCCCAAAAGTGAACGCTATTTTTGGCTCAATTCCGATTTTAACGAAGGAAATATCAAACATAAAAAATGGAGAACCGATTCCCGTGAATCAATTCTCCGATTTAGTGACCTCGACTATCAAAAGTTCAAACTTTTTGGAAGGATTAAACTCTATTATTAATTATAATAGCTCAAAAAAATATTCCCAGAAATAAAAAATTATTCTTGGAAATAAATAGTGATCTCAACTGGTAAGAGTTCAATTTTAAAACTCCCGTTTACCAAATTCACTATCAATAAACTTCGATTTGTTTTTAGCTGCATTAAAGGTATAAGAAAGGTTTAAAGAAACCATATCGACTTCATACACATAGTTTGTGCTCGTAAAAAATTGATTTGATCTAGATGTTGAAATACGTTGCTCATTGGTTTTCAATAACCCCATATCTATATTTTGCCACTGTAAAGTAGCTATCAATCTATCATCCATAAACTTTTTTATGAATGTTAAATTTGGAGAGTAAAAACGAGAATCTTCACCCATTGCTGTATTTCTATCAGACAAATAATTAAAAGTAAATTGTAACGAAGCATTTTTCCAGAAATTATAAGTAGAATTGATGTTGAAAGAATAAATAGTTGATTTAGAATCGATATCATAATTTCTTTCAATTCCATCTCTATGTCTAAAGTTCAACACACCATCAATTGCATAATTATACACATTTACACCTATAAAATTAGTCCAGTTATGAGTTGGTTTTAATACTGCCCCAACTTCCAAACCTATAGAATTACTTTTACCAACATTAGAATATACTCTATTAATAATACTGTCTATTACAGCTCCATTAGCTTCATACGCTAATGTATTTACACGATTAATCACATTATCTACATGTCTAAAATATGCCGTTGCATACACAGAATTCCCTCCTTTTAGTTTTTTAGTTATCCCTAATTCTACTAAATCTATAAATTCTGGTAATAACGTATTATCCCCTTGCTCAAAAACTTCTGAATGCTCACGTTCTGCAAAACTGTTCATTTTAAAAGTCGTTGTTCTTTCAACTCTTTTACTATACGCTGTTTTGATATTTGTTTTATCATTTATCTCATATTGTAAAGACGCTGAAGGAAATAATTTTACAAAATCATAATCATATACTTTTTCTGATTGTCTTTCTAAAGTTTCCTTATAAACCCTATCCATAGATTCTAAACGAACTCCAGCAGCATAATCCCATTTACTTTTAGAACCCGTAACTTGCGCATACCCAGAATGAATACTTCTTTTTAAACTAACATCACTAGAAAATTCAGGAACTAGATTACCATCTCTTTCATAGACAAACTTCCCTGTATGATCTAAATCTCTAAATTGATAACCCGTTTCTAAAGTTCCAAAAGAAAATGGTTTCCATTGATAATCTAAATTAAAACGCGCGCCATATAAAGGATTATCATTTGTATTATATTCTTTTTGATACACTGTACTATTATCTGGATGTCCTAAGTTATCATTCTCTGTTGGACCACCTAAAAAAGTATATTCATATAAAATTGATGTAGAAATTTTAGAAGAATCCTCAAACTTATGCGAATAATCAAAACTACCTAAAGCAAAATCTCCTTTTCTAATTCTTAAATTGTGATTGTAATATGCAAAAGTATAATCGCGAGCTGTACCTCCAATTGAAGAAATCGAATGATTATCATAATATACAATATCAGCTAAACGTTCTTTTGTTCTTTTACCTGCGAAAAGGCCTAAAGAATACGTGTCAGATTCATTTGGAGTATAATCTCCATTAAAACGACCATTATAAGTAACTTCATCAAAACTACGCTCACCGTCAGAAGGCAAGAAAGTAGTTTTATTTTCTGGAGTATTTATAATATATATTTCTCCTTTTCTTCTACCCGCTTTATCATTTCTTTGATAACTAGCACCAAAAGAAAGATTCCAATTATCAGTTCTTTTATTAATCGTTGCATCAATTCCGTGTCTTTTTGCAGCTACCTTAGTATCATAGTCTTCTATTGAAGGAAATCCCCCTCTAACATTTACTTGTGCAAATGCTCCGTTAATTGCTCCTTTTTTTGTGATGATATTTAAAATACCACCTTTTCCTTCAGGATCATATTTTGCAGAAGGCGCAGTAATTAACTCTACACTTTGTAAAGCATTTGCAGGTAGTTGTGATAAGATTGTATTAGAATCTCCTTGAGTTGGTTTTCCGTTAATTAGAACCGTAAAACCTTTACTCCCTCTTACACTAATCTCCCCTAAACCATCAACTGTAATCGAAGGTAAGTTTTTTACAACATCAACAGCATTTCCCCCAGCTGTACTTTGGTATTTTTTAGTATCAAAAACTTGTCTGTCAATTTTATGAACAACTGTAGAGCGTTCTGCCCTAATTTCAACTTCGCTTAGTTGGTTTCCTAAAACTAATAAAATTATTCCTAAATTAACAGTTGACTGTGTTTTACGAATCTCTATATTTCTAATGGTTTTTGTTGTGTAGCCTACAAAAGATGCTTCAATATAGTAGCTGCCGTTTTTAATATTGGGTATATTGAATTCGCCATCAATATTTGTTATAACGCCAGTTACCAGGGTGCCATCTTGTTGCTTGTAAAGCGCTAACGTTGCATATTCTAGCGGGTAATTATCTGTGGCATCTTGTATTTTACCTTCGATTTGGGCTGAAAGTAAACTAGTTGTAAATGACAAAATTAATAGTAAAAATGTGCTTTTTACTTTTGTTAATTTCATTATTGTTTTATTAGATTTGACTGTCTTCATTATAAATTATCTTTTAAACTTGAACGTAAATGACATTATCCTAAAATGTAGAGTACTGGAATGTAGGGAAATGTGCTGAGAGACTTTCATACCTTTTTAGCTTTAAGCATATCTAAGGTTACCACAGTTCTAAAACCAGAATGATCTGAACCAGAATCAGCACTGGTACCCATTTTTGCTGAAATTCTAAAACTAGCACAATAAGAAGCATTACATAGAAATGAACCACCTTTAATAATATGCTCTACAGCATAAAGATTAGAAGCTGTGTATGTCTTTGATGCTCCTTTAGGATTATCAATAATCACATTAGCATCTAACGTCTTATAATAATTGATATTGAAATAGTCACTAGTGATTTCCCAAACATTTCCAGACATATCGTATAATCCAATAGAGTTTGGTTCATAAGATTTTACAGGTGCAATATATTTAAAACCATCAATAGGTTCGTTAACTGTTGGAAATGTGCCTTGCCAAGTGTTTGCTCTTTTATTAAGTAATTGAGGATCATTTCCCCAAGTAAAAATAGCGTCAGTGTTTTTGCCCTGTGCTGCAGATTCCCATTCGGCTTCCGAAGGTAAGCGTCGGTTTGCCCATGTGCAATAAGCTAGAGCATCTTCATAGGCGACATGAACAACTGGGAAATCATCTTGTCCTTCTATAGATGACTCTGGTCCCTGTGGATGTTTCCAGTTGGCACCAATTTTCCAAGTCCACCATTGTCCATAATTTTCCATATTGACTATAACATTAACTTTCTTATTAAAAATGAGACTGCCAGGTTGCAAAATAGAATCGTGAGGCTTAGGAGTATCAGCTGGCAACTGCTTTTTCATATCTTCCCAATCAATTTCACGTTCGGCTATTGTAAGATATCCTGTAGCATCAACGAAAGCTTTAAACTGTCGGTTGGTCACTTCTGTTATATCAATAAAAAAACCATCAACTTTCACTTTGTGAGACGGTTTCTCTCTTGGCATTGCATATTGATCAGTATCATAACCGCCATATTTTGGTCCTTCAATTCCATGATTTTCAACAATCTCAATTAAGTCAAAATGAGGATTCATCTCATTTTTATAATAATGAGAATTGACATTATAATTAATATCTTGGCTACTTAATTTTAAGGAAACCATTAAAAATAGAAAAAATAGATTTTTCATTTGGTTTTTTTCAAATATAAGAAATGTAAGTTTAACCTATTTAAGAGGTTTTAAAAATTGCTGATCTTAAGAAGGAGGATATGCAAATTGTTTAGTGAACTTAAATCCTAACAACAACCACAACTTTTCTGAGAGATGTGGGTTTTTGATTTTTTAATTTTACAAGAATACATAGGATATTTAGCAAGAAATATTTCTGCTAACATAACGTTAGAAATATAATTATCTCCTCCAAATTTATTTCTCAAATCAGCACCAAATTCTTCTATGGTATAAACTTTGTCCTCAAGACCCAGGGGATTGTTCTCATTTTCTTTCATAATACAAATATAGGAATTACTGAATTAAAAAGAAGAAAATATTGTCATTCCTCACTTCAATGAAGGTACTAGAAAACCACTACATCAATCCACTTTTATTAAACGTTGAAGAAGAGAAATTAATGAAG
>Ga0233402_1000103_pt1 | contig 32131 bp, 30 predicted proteins | sample 54DmetaG_FD_182705 | JGI IMG/M metagenome (GOLD analysis project Ga0233402, IMG submission 182705) | Seawater microbial communities from Monterey Bay, California, United States - 54D | ecosystem: Environmental > Aquatic > Marine > Coastal | place: USA: California | collected 2016-11-11 | reverse complement strand
CCTTTCAGCCAAAACTGATTGAAGGTAAAGCTATTCAGTTGCACCCTCTTGTGTGTACAGCATTTAATGCAGATTTTGATGGTGACCAAATGGCAGTTCACTTGCCACTTGGCCCAGAGGCTATCTTGGAAGCTCAGCTTTTGATGCTAGCGTCTCATAATATTCTGAATCCTGCCAATGGTTCTCCGGTAACTGTACCTTCTCAAGATATGGTTCTTGGATTGTACTATATGACTAAGTTGCGTAAATCAACAAAAGAGGTAAAGATTACAGGTGAGGGATTAACCTTTTATTCTCCTGAAGAAGTGATTATTGCCTACAACGAAAAACGCGTTGATTTGAATGCTCAAATCCGTGTCCGAACTGTAGATTTTAATGCTGAAGGTGAGCTTGCAACACAAATTATTGAAACTACTGTAGGACGTGTACTTTTTAATGAAAAAGTTCCTGCAGCTGCAGGTTATATCAATGAAGTATTGACAAAAAAATCACTACGTGATATAATTCATGGTATTTTGAAAGCAACATCTGTTCCCGAAACAGCTGCTTTCTTAGACGAAATCAAATCTTTGGGCTACAATTTCGCCTTCAAAGGAGGATTGTCTTTCAGCTTAGGAGATATCATTATCCCACAAGAAAAATATGCGATGATCGACTCAGCTAACAAACAGGTTGATGGTATCATGGCTAACTATAACATGGGATTGATTACAAATAACGAACGCTACAATCAGGTGATTGACATTTGGACATCTACCAATGCGGAGCTGACAGAACTTTCTATGAAGCGTATCCGAGAAGACCAACAAGGATTCAATTCTGTGTATATGATGCTTGATTCTGGTGCTCGTGGATCCAAAGAACAAATTCGACAATTGACCGGTATGCGTGGATTGATGGCTAAGCCTAAAAAATCCAATGCAGGAGGTGGGGAGATTATTGAAAACCCAATTCTTTCAAACTTTAAGGAAGGGCTATCGATTTTGGAATACTTTATATCAACTCACGGCGCTCGTAAAGGTCTTGCCGATACCGCACTAAAAACTGCCGATGCCGGATACCTTACGCGTCGACTAGTGGATGTTTCTCAAGATGTAATCGTTAATACTGACGATTGTGGAACACTACGAGGTATCACAGTTGAGCCGCTCAAGAAAAATGAGGAAGTAGTAGAAAAATTAGAAGAACGAATTGTGGGACGTACATCTTTAAATGATGTTTATGACCCACTTACTGAAGAACTTCTTGTTGCTGCTGGAGATCATATTAATGAAGCTGTGGCTAAGAAAATTGAAGCCTCACCAATTGAATCTATTGAAGTGCGTTCTGCTTTGACTTGTGAAGCTAAAACAGGGATTTGTGCAAAATGTTACGGACGTAACCTTGCCACTGGTAAGATGGTTCAAAAAGGTGAAGCTGTTGGAGTTGTTGCTGCTCAATCTATTGGGGAGCCTGGAACGCAGCTTACACTTCGTACATTCCACGTAGGTGGTATTGCAGGTAACATTTCTGAAGAAAATAATCTTGCTGTCAAATTTGACGGTGTAGCAGAAATCGAAGATTTGAAAACTGTAAAAGGTAAAGACAACGATGGTAATGACGTTGATATCGTAATTTCTAGAACCTCTGAGATTAAATTAGTGGATAAGAAAACAGGTATTGTACTCAGTACAAATAATATACCTTATGGTTCTACTATTTTTGTTAAAAATGGTCAGAGTCTCAAAAAAGGAACTGTTGTGTGCCAGTGGGATCCTTACAATGGTGTGATCATTTCTGAATTCTCTGGAAAAGTACGTTTCGAAAATATCGAACAAGGCGTAACTTATCAAGTTGAAATTGATGAGCAAACTGGATTCCAAGAAAAAGTAATTTCAGAATCTAGAAATAAAAAGCTTATTCCTACTCTTCACATTGAAGACAGTAAAGGTAGTGTGATACGTTCTTACAACCTTCCTGTAGGCGCGCATTTGATGGTAGAGGACAAAGATAAAATCAACATTGGAAAAATTTTGGTTAAAATACCGCGTAAATCATCAAAAGCAGGTGATATTACTGGTGGTCTTCCTCGTGTAACTGAGCTTTTTGAAGCACGTAATCCTTCGAATCCAGCAGTTGTTTCTGAAATTGATGGTGTAGTTTCTTTTGGAAAAATAAAAAGAGGTAACCGCGAAATTATAATTGAATCAAAAACTGGAGATATCAAGAAATACTTAGTGAAACTTTCTAACCAAATTTTGGTTCAAGAGAATGACTTCGTTAAAGCTGGTATGCCACTTTCTGACGGTTCTGTTACACCAAACGATATCCTAAACATCAAAGGGCCATCGGCTGTGCAACAATACTTAGTGAATGAAGTTCAAGAAGTTTACCGCTTGCAAGGGGTGAAAATCAATGATAAACATTTTGAAGTCGTTGTACGCCAAATGATGCGTAAAGTGCGTATTGAAGATTCTGGAGATACAATTTTCTTAGAAAATCAATTGGTTCATAAATCCGATTTCATTGATGAAAACGATGATATTTTTGGAAAGAAAGTCATTGAGGATGCAGGAGATTCTGCAGCACTTAAGGCGGGTCAAATTGTTACTGCGCGCGAACTCAGAGACGAAAATTCCATCCTGAAACGTGAAGACAAGGCATTAGTGGCCGCTCGTGATGCACGCCCAGCAACGGCAACGCCAATTCTGCAAGGAATAACACGTGCTTCGCTTCAGACTAAGTCATTCATTTCTGCTGCATCTTTCCAGGAAACAACGAAAGTCCTCAACGAGGCTGCAGTCAACGGAAAGGTAGATACACTAGAAGGACTCAAAGAAAATGTAATTGTTGGTCATAGAATTCCAGCAGGTACAGGTCTTAGAGCTTACGACAATATGATTGTTGGATCTAGTGAAGAATTGGAGAGCTTAATGAAAGCAAAACAAGAACAGCAGGAGTTTAATATCTAAGCCATGAGCGAGACAAAGAAAAATCAGAAAGGTCAAATAAATATAGAATTGGATGCATCGGTTGCAGAAGGAACCTATTCCAATTTAGCAATCATTAACCATTCTGTGTCTGAATTTGTTGTTGATTTTGTCAACATCATGCCTGGGATTCCTAAAAGCAAAGTGAAGTCGAGAATTATTCTCACTCCACAACATGCCAAGCGTCTCTCTAAAGCTCTACACGACAATGTAAAACGTTTTGAGCAGGCTCACGGTGAGATTAAAGACTACGAACAACCACCGGTTCCACTAAATTTTGGGCCAACCGGTCAAGCATAACTAAAAAATCCCACTATACTGTGGGATTTTTTATACGGTTTTGTTGTGTCATCCAATCATGTGTCTTGAGGTTAGATTTATAATGATAATATCGTTATAGATAAATTCTCCATGCTTAACACATGGTTTTTATGATTACTTTATGTAAAGTTGGAATTATTTAAAAATACTATCCATAATAGTTCTAATCCCTTTGAAACCTAAATAAATTGCCGATGCGCATACAGCAATCCCAGCTATTACCAAAGGGATATAAAGTGGTTTTTCAGGATTTGATAATCCTGCGTGTAACAAAAATGGACCCAAAAAGAGTAGAAGTACTGTGCCGCCCATGGTCTTAAGGCCTCGAACTAATAATGGTCTGTTGGTGCGTTTATTATCCATATTTATGTGCATTTATAGCTGCTCGCACATTTTGGTGTGTTTCTAAAAGTTTTTTTGCTTCAGCTTTTGAAATATTTAATTCGTTTATTAGCATTCTGATACCTCGATCTACAAGTTTGTGGTTACTTAATTGCATATCCACCATTTTATTGTCTTTAATTCGCCCTAATTGAATCATAGCTGAGGTTGTAATCATATTTAGAATGAGTTTTTGAGCTGTACCGGCTTTCATGCGAGAGCTGCCTGTAACAACTTCAGGGCCAACCACTACTTCAATTGGAAAATCGGAAACTGCTGCGAGTGGACTACCGACATTACAGCTTATACATGCTGTAGGAATATGTTGTTTTTGGCATTTTTTAAGAGCACCAATCACATAGGGCGTGGTACCTGATGCGGCGATACCTACAACAATATCAATGGAATTAATATTATAGAATTCAAGGTCTTTCCAGCCTTGTTGATTGTCATCTTCAGCAAATTCAACGGCTTTCCGTATGGCTGAATCACCACCAGCAATAAGTCCTATTACAAGATCATGGCGTACGCCAAAAGTTGGTGGGCATTCGGAGGCATCCAAAATACCTAGTCGTCCACTAGTGCCTGCTCCAATATAAAACAGACGTCCTCCTTGATGGAGTTGCTCAGTTACTTTTTTCACAAGTCTTTCGATTTGTGGTAATACCTTGGCAACAGCCTTAGGTACAGATTGGTCTTCGTTATTTATTGTCTCAAGGAGTTCACGGATAGTCTTTTGCTCTAAGTTATTGTAATGTGAATCCTGTTCTGTAGTTTTTGTGAAGTCCATAATCAAAAATAGTCTTTTTAGTCGAACTTTTTCAAAGTTTTACTCCAACAGAATACTAGATGTGTAAGCTTCTCCAATACTGAAGTAACCCATAGGGTAGTGATTCGTATTTGTAACGTTATATATATTTCCGCGAACGGTGCTGGGTGTTGTTTTGAACGGATCACCACCCTCTTCTGTTTGTTCAATCACAGCTGTCATAAAGTTAAAGTAGGCCTCATCTGCACCATAAATTGAAATTACAGCAGTATCTCCTGCTTCCAAATCATCTAGGAAATATGAGAATGTGAATTCATTACCTTGATAAAACTCATCTTTGGTAGCCAAAAAGTTATTGAATCCAAAATCAAAAATATAAAAATCGTCTCGGTTATCAACATCAGTAATTGTAACCAAAACTTCGATTTCATCTCCTGTAAATAAGGTTTCTGTACCTTGTGTTAGATTATCAATCGGGACAGCTGGAACAAGTTGCTCTGTCGAAGATTCATAAACCTCTCCGTCGTAATTAATTACTAATTTATAGTTTGTGTTTGGGTCAGGTATAAAATCTGAAGTATAGTTACCAACTTCATTAGCATCATGACTAAACGTGTAGACGACGTCGTTATCTACCTCTTTAATTTCTACTAGCGCATCATCCACCATAATAGGTGTTTGCTCATAGAATCCATTGGTTAAACTTAGTACGATACGTTGTATAGACTCTTCATTTTCTGATATTTTTATTTGGGCATCAATGACCAACCTGGCAGGGGCAGTGTCCAAGTCTAATTGTACAACTTCTTCGCAGCCAAACAATGTGTAGCCAATAAGTGTATATAAAATAAATCGTTTCATAATCTAAAATTTAAAATTATAGGTCACTGCACCAACCACCCCAAAAATAGAAAGTTTTAATGCCTCATTTTGTCCTGTGTCTATGTTTTGCCTGAAATTTAGTGATTGTGCATTTTTACGGTTGTATAGGTTGTAAATACTAAAAACCCATTCACCATTCCAACCTTTAATTTTATCTGGTTTTGGAATGTAGGTCGCCGAAACATCCATTCTGTGGTAAGCAGGGAGTCGACTTGAGTTGCGTGCTTCGTATGTCGGAATTACTAAGCCATTATATGTATATTGCCCATTAGGGTAGGTGGTTGGTTGCCCAGTTTGAAAAAGTAAATTAGTATTTAACTTCCATTTTTCATTGATAGTATAACTTCCGGTAAGTGATAAATCGTGGGTTTTGTCAAAAGGGGTATGGTACCATTTTCCGTTATTGATCCCTGGCTCAGATGCGTTCCTGCCTGCTGTTTTTTGTTCTGCCTTTGATATGGTGTATGCTAGCCAGCCTTTAAAACGTCCTTTATTTTTACGTAATAAAAATTCAAGACCATAAGCTCTGGATCGTCCATTCAATAAGACTTGTTCGATGGCTTTATTGGCAATCAAATTGGCGCCATCTATATAGTCAATCCTGTTTTTAGTTTTTTTGTAAAATGCCTCAATTTCGAAACTATAATCAGCGTAGTTCTTGAAATAGCCTATGGCTAACTGATCCAAAAGTTGTGGTTTGATGTATTTGCCACTTGGCGCCCATACATCGAGTGGAGTAGGTGCAGTTGTGTTCGATAGTAAATGTAGGTATTGCGCCATCCGGTTGTAGCTTAATTTCACAGAACTGTCATCGTCAAGCAAATATGCTGCGGCAATCCTTGGTTCTATATTCAAAAAGGATTTTTCAATACTGCCGCTTGAGGTCTTGATGCTTCCATTGGGCTCTACGGATTCGTAAATCTGTAAATTTGGGTTAAATGCTACTGCAATGTCATTATCATAGGTATTTAGTTCGTCTTGCCCTAAACGTAAAAAACTACTCAACCGTGCTCCGTAACTCAAAGAAAGTTTATCATTGATCTGCTGTTTGATGTCCACATATACAGCATTTTCAAAGGCATATTTTTTAGTTAATTCTTCTTTATTTATACCCGATGTTGGTCCATTGGGTTGAATGACACCTGGGTTGAACGTGTAGTAGGTACTATGAAGTCCATATTCTAAACTATAACGATCGTTAAGGTAGTGCTTTAAATCGTATTTGATGTTCATGTTTTGAATACCTGAATTCCACTCAAAGCCTACAAAGTTTAGGTCTAATCCGTAGTAATAATCAGAGTAAATTAGTGATAAGTTTGAAAACAATTGTTCTGAAAATAAATGGTTCCAACGGAAGTTAACGACCGTGTTGCCATATGTATTTTCAAAGCTGTTAGAGACATTGAATACATCACGCCCAAAATAGCCCGATAAATAGATCTTATTATTGGGATCTAGTCTGTAGCTTAATTTAGTATTTAGGTCGTAGAAATAGGCAATATTATCAATATCAAAAAGAGGAAGGAAAAGATGTGCATAGGTAGATCGTCCACCAATCAAGAATGAGCCTCTTTCCTTTTTCAAAGGCCCTTCCAACAAAATACGACTGGCGACCAATCCTATACCTCCATTGCCATGAAATTCATTTTTATTTCCTTCTTTTTGATAAATATCAAGAACTGATGCCACTCGCCCTCCATATTTAGCAGGGATACCCCCTTTGTATAGTTTTATATTTTTAATGGCATCAGGATTGAAAACAGAGAAAAATCCAAACAAATGAGAGGAATTAAATAGAGTGGCTTCATCCAGTAAAATCAAGTTTTGATCAGTAGATCCTCCGCGTACATTAAATCCACCAGATCCTTCTCCACCATTTGAAACTCCAGGCAGTAGGGTAATCGCTTTGATGACATCTGCTTCACCGAATACTACGGGAATCTGCTTTATACTGTTTGCAGTGAGTGCGTTTACACTCATCTGTGGGCTCTTTATATTTACACGTTCCACATTAGTTTCCAATACGACTTCATCTAATTGATCTGTGGACTCAACTATACTAAAGTTTTGGCTGATATTTTGACTTAAGGTTACGACAGCTCTTTGGGTGTCAAAACCAATATAGCTTATGAGTACTTCGTAGGTTCCTGCCTCCAATGTGATGGAGTAAAAGCCATATTCATTGGTTGTTGTGCCAGTGTTAAGCGCAGGAATGATGATGTTTGCTCCGATTAGTGTTTCTTGTCCTTCCTTTTCATAGACACTGCCACTAAGAGTGTATGTATTTTGGGAAAATCCAAGTGAAAAACAAAGGAAAAATAAAAGAAAAATACGGGTTGTCATAAATAAAACTTATGACGTAAAACTAAATAAAAAAGCACCTGAATTAGGTGCTTTTAACATAACTTTGATGTTTGCTTTTTTATAAATTTAAGACAGTATTAAACGTTTCGCTAGGGCGCATTGCTTTTCCAGCCTTTTTTGTGTTGGGAAAATAGTATCCATCTATGTCAACTGCTTTGCCTTGCACAGCAATAAGCTCTTCTAATATTTTGTCTTTATTAGTACTCAATTGCTCAGCAATAGTACTGAAAGCTGTTTTGAGTTCTTGGTCTTCATCTTGGGCAGCCAAACCTTGAGCCCAAAAAAGTGCTAAGTAAAAATGACTCCCTCTATTGTCTAGTTGGTTTACTTTTCTTGAAGGAGATTTTTTTTGTAATAAAAGTTGTTCTGTAGCATCATCTAATGTGGCTCCTAGTAGTGCAGCTTTTGGGTGATTATGTACTTGACTAAAATGTTCTAGGGAAACGGCTAGAGCTAAAAATTCACCTAAAGAATCCCAGCGTAAGTGATTTTCTTCTAAAAATTGTTCAACGTGTTTTGGTGCTGACCCTCCAGCTCCAGTTTCAAATAATCCACCACCATTCATTAGGGGGACTATGGATAGCATTTTGGCACTTGTGCCTACTTCCAAAATAGGGAATAAATCAGTTAAATAATCTCTTAATACATTACCGGTTACAGAGATCGTATCTAAACCTTCTTTGAGCCGTGCCAAAGTATAATGTGTTGCCTCAATGGGTGATAAGATTTTAAATTCTAAAGTGTTTGTGTCATAATCAGTTAAGTAATTTTTTACTTTTTTTATGAGCTCTGCATCATGTGCACGTTCTTCATCTAGCCAGAAAACTGCAGGAGTTTCAGAAGCGCGAGCACGTGTGACCGCCAATTTAACCCAATCCTGAATAGGTCCGTCTTTGACTTGACACATACGCCAAATATCTCCTTTACTAACTTTGTGTGTTGTTAATATATTTCCATCTATATCAACGACCTTAACCGATCCATTGGATTCAATTTCGAAAGTTTTATCGTGCGAGCCATATTCTTCAGCCTTCTTAGCCATCAAACCAACATTGGGTACAGTTCCCATTGTTGAAGGGTCAAAAGCACCGTGTTTTTTACAAAAATCAATTGTAGCAGCATAAATACCTGCGTAGCTGCTATCTGGAATAATGGCTTTCGTATCTTGAAGTTTGCCGTTTGCATTCCACATTTTTCCTGAATTTCTGATCATAGCTGGCATGGATGCATCAATAATCACATCGCTGGGGACATGTAAATTGGTGACTCCTTTATCGGAGTTTACCATGGCTAAGTTTGGCCCATCAGTCAATGCCTTTTCGAAAGCTGCTTCGATTTCTAAACGTTGTGTATCATCAAGCTTATTTAGTTTCTGTAGAATGTTGTCGTATCCATTGTTGGGGTTAACACCAATTTTTCTAAAAACACTATTATATTTTTCAAAAACATCAGCAAAAAACAAACGAATTGCATGTCCAAAGATAATAGGATCACTAACCTTCATCATAGTGGCTTTCATGTGTAGAGAAAGTAAAACACCCGAAGATTTTGCATCCTGAATTTGTTCTTCAAGAAATATTTTTAAGGCCTCTATACTCATGACGGTTGCATCAAAAATTTCACCCTCTAAAAGCGGTATATTTTCTTTGAGTACGGTTTTATTGTTGGCATCATCTGTATGTATAATGTGTACACTAGTAGCCTTTTTAACGGTTACAGATTGTTCGTTATGTGCAAAGTCTCCAGTTTGCATGCTTGCGACATGAGTTTTGGAGTCTGATGCCCAAGCGCCCATACTGTGAGGGTTCTTCTTGGCATAGTTTTTCACAGCTTTTGGTGCTCTTCGATCAGAGTTACCTTCTCTCAGAACTGGGTTTACAGCACTTCCTTTAATTTTATCATAGCGGGATTTTATGTTTTTTTCTGAATCGTTTTTTGGTTGCTCTGGGTATTTTGGAATATTATAGCCTTTGGATTGTAATTCTTCAATGGCTTCTCGAAGTTGAGGAATAGATGCACTTATGTTAGGAAGCTTTATGACATTTGCGTCAGGGGACTTAACAATTTCCCCCAAACTGCTTAAAGCATCCTCCACTTTTTGATCCTCAGACAAACACTCTGGAAATGCAGAAAGGATGCGAGCAGCAAGTGAAATATTTTTGGTATCAATAGAAATACCATAGGGTTCTACAAACGATGAAACAATGGGCAAGAACGAGTGTGTTGCTAGCGCAGGTGCTTCGTCGGTAATCGTATATATTATTTTTGCCATTCCAGGAAATTATTTTTTGTTTTTTTTGTTTTGTGTTTGGCTTATAAAAAGCCCACAAATATATAAAAATCAATTTTTTTCTAACCTCAAAAACAGAGGAAAATTAACATTATTATAACATCTTCAAAGCGCTGCAGTTTTTTTGATTAATCAGTAATTTTTTAACAAAAAAAAAGCGCTGAAAACAGCACTTTTTTGAAGTAATATCAATAAAAGATTATCTTGTTTGTTCTTTAATTCTTGCTTTTTTACCAGTTAATTCTCTGAAGTAAAAAATTCGAGCACGACGAACTTTACCACGCTTGTTAACTTCGATTTTTTGCAAAGCTGGTAAGTTGATTGGGAAGATACGCTCTACTCCAATTGTACCAGACATTTTTCTTATGGTAAATGTTTCGGAAGAACCTGTTCCTCTTTTTTGAAGAACCACACCGCGGAAAAACTGAGTTCTTACTTTTTGACCTTCACGAATTTCGTAGTACACTGTGATGGTGTCACCAGCAGAGAATTCTGGGAAGTCTTTTTTTGTTACAAATTCGTCTTGTACGAATTTAATTAAGGATTCCATAGTTGTTGTTTTATGAATTTGTTCGAAGCAACATACACGGTTTTCGCTAGAGGTTAGTCCGAAATCGGATGCAAATATAAACAATAATTAAATTATGACAATTTTATTTGCTTTTATTCTTTAAGTAAGTCTGGTCTTCTATTTTTTGTATGCTCAAGGGCTTTTTCTTCTCGCCATTTTTCAATGGCAGGAAAATTCCCACTAAACAGCAGTTCTGGGGCATTCCATCCTTTGTAGGAACGAGGACGAGTGTAAATGGGCGGTGCAAGAAGATTGTCTTGAAAGGAGTCAGTAAGTGCCGAAGTTTCATTCCCCAACACCCCAGGAATAAGCCGTATGATAGCATCACATAGTACAGCTGCTCCTAATTCACCACCAGAAAGTACATAGTCACCAATTGAAATTTCTTTTGTTATAAAATGATCTCTAACGCGTTGATCAACTCCTTTGTAATGTCCACACAAAATGATTATGTTTCCCTTCAATGACAACTGATTAGCTATGCTTTGATTTAAAACATCACCGTCAGGAGTCATGTATATGACTTCGTCATAATCACGCTCAGATTTTAGTTTTGAAATACACTTATCAATGGGTTCAATGGTCATGACCATCCCTGCACCTCCACCAAATTGATAGTCATCGACGGATTTGTAATTGTCTGTTGTGTAATCTCTAAGATTATGGATGTGGACTTCTACTAGTTTTGCTTCAATGGCTCGTTTGAGTATTGATGCATCAAACGGGCTTTTGAGTAAATCAGGAACTACACTAATAATATCGATGCGCATACCACATAAATTTAACCACAAATATAAGTGAATTATAGTTAGTCCGGGACACTAATAATATGTAAATCGACGGACTTCAGCCATGTATTTTGCCAAGCGTACTACTTGATGGCTATACCCATATTCGTTATCGTACCAAATATATAAAATTGCATTAGTTCCATTTTTACGAACTATTGTGGCTTTGCTGTCAAATATAGCTGGTGCGCTGCTTCCCACTATATCGCTAGAAACCAATTCGTCACTAAGTTCATATTTAATTTGTTCTACCAATGCTCCTTCCAAGGCGTGTTTTTTAATGAGTTTATTAATTTTACTTAAAGTTGTCTTTTTAGATAATTCCAAATTTAGTATGGCTAGACTTCCATTTGGTACGGGAACTCGTATGGCATTGGAGGTGAGTTTTCCTTCCAAATTTGGTAATGCTTTACTCACAGCTTTACCAGCACCAGTTTCTGTAATTACCATATTGAGTGCGGCTGCACGACCACGGCGGTATTTTTTGTGCATATTATCTACCAAATTTTGATCATTAGTGTAAGCGTGAATTGTTTCTAAATGACCGTACTCAACACCCAGTGTGTTGTCCATAACATCTAAAATAGGAGTGATGGCATTTGTAGTGCATGATGCTGCCGAAAATACATTGTGTTTTTTAGGATTGTATTCGTTTTGATTAACGCCATAAACGATATTAGGAATACCTTGCCCTGGAGCTGTAAGCAATACTTTTTCGGTGCCTTTAGCCTTGAGGTGACGTTCTAGAGCGTCTTTTGTTCGAAATGCCCCCGTATTATCAATCACCAATGCGTCGTTAATGCCATAATCAGTATAGTTTACATCTTCTGGTGCGTTGCTCGAAATGACATGAACTGTTGTTCCGTTTATGATGAGTGCTTTTCTTTTGGGATCTACTTTTACTGTACCTGGAAATTCGCCATGAACCGAGTCGTTGCTGAGCAAAGTGGCACGTTTCTCTAAAACTTCTGTGGTAATTTGTCCACGAACAACAATGGCTCGCAGGCGTAATTGACTCCCTTTACCATTTTTAAGCATCAATTCTCTTGCAACCAACCGGCCAATGCGGCCAAAGCCGTACAAAATAACATCTCTTGGAGTGATGGTTTTTTGGTTTTTGTGGGCTCTTAATTGTTTTGAAATGAATGTAAAAACATCGTTGTGCTCAGGTGCTTTTTTATGGAACTGATAGGTCAGTTTTCCAATATCAATCTTAGATGGCGGGAGGCGTAGGTTTTGGATGGCTTTGGCCACTTCAACTGCGTCAAAAATAGATATGGGTTTATTAACAAATGCACTGGCATAGTTATGCAATCGCAAAATTTCATTAACATTTTTATCGATGAGCTGATTTCTAAAAATAACCAGTTCTATGGCATCGTCGTACCAAAGATCATTTACAATTTTAATGAATTCTACTGCAGATTTTCTGCAGTTGGTTTGTAGCGAAACTTCATTTTCGTAGGACTTTTGTGTAGGCATATGCATATAAATATTTTTTTCAAATTTACTGCAAAAGTAAAACAACTATAACGTTTTCGTAAAATAAATTAAAAAAAAAGCGCATCCAAAACAGAATGCACTTTTTTCATCAGATATTTGGGGTGCACTATCTAAAACGATAGGCTACTTTTTCCCCATTCTTTTTTAAAATACTAAGTTGATAGACCTTGTTTGAATACGAGCTTAATGCTTTTTGTACATCTACCACGGAATTGACCTTGATATTATTTATCTCTATTATCAAAGCGCCCTCACTAATACCATCGGCTTCCCACTCTGCCTTGTTGTTTTTAAATAAACTTTTCAATTCAAGACCATAATCGCTTTCATAGTTTTTCAAATCTTCCGGCTCCAGTTCTCTTAACGTTCCGATTACTGAGACATCAATACTTGTTCTTTTTTCAAGAGTTACCTTAACTACTTTATTCTCTCCATCTCTCAATAAACCTACCTCAACAACATCGTTCGGACTTTTTGTTTTTAGAAAACCAGTCAAATCTGAAAATTTCACAATTTCAATACCATTTACACTTTTGATTATATCTCCCTTTTTAATGCCAGAGCGCATTGCACCGCTATTTTCTTGTACTTCTTTAACGTAAAACCCTTCTGTTTCACTCACTCCAAAAGTTTCCGAGTTTTGACTGTTCAATTCCCCACCGATAACACCCAAAATTCCATTTTGTACATTACCGTATTCCATGATATCGCTTACCACTTTGCGAGCAATATTACTTGGAACAGCAAAAGAATAGCCAATATATGAGCCTGTTTGTGAAGAAATCGCGGTGTTAATGCCAATAAGGTCACCATGAATATTTACTAATGCTCCACCTGAGTTACCAGGGTTAACTGCCGCATCAGTTTGGATAAATGACTGCGTATTGGATCCTGATAAATCTCTTGATTTTGCACTGATGATACCAGCGGTTACAGTTGATGTCAGATTGAAAGGGTTGCCTACGGCCAAAACCCATTCGCCAACTTTAGCACTATCGCTATCTCCAAAAGTGGTGTACGTAAGGTTTTGTTTAGCTTCGATCTTTAATAAAGCAATATCTGTAATTGGGTCAGTACCCACTAGACTAGCCTCAAACGTTTTGTTGTCGTTGGTTGTCACTTCTATAGATTGAGCGCCGTCAATCACGTGGTTGTTGGTTATGATGTAACCGTCAGGCGATATAATCACTCCTGATCCTGTTCCGATTTGTTTTCGTGCTTGCGGGCGGCCATAAAATAAATCTTCAAAAGAAGTATAACCCTTGCTCATCGTCGTGTTTTTCACGTGTACAACAGCATGTAGAGTTTTTTCTGCTGCCTTTGTAAAATCTATGTTTGTCCCTCCTGAAAGTGTGGGTGGGTAATTTACTGTTTTAACAAATGGAACTTCTTTGGGGTGCTCAATTGGTGTGGAGTTATTTTTCTTACTAATTTGGGTGTAGACGCCAAGGGTCACTACACTACCAATAGCTGAGGCAATCAATAATGTGAATAGTTTTTTCATGATCTTGATGTTTTGGTTATGATAACTTTAAAATTAAATTTTTATTGAATTATTAGTTAAATTTTAACGCACTTTTAACAACGATTATTTACATATAAATATTTCTATATTTGCAAGGCAAATGACACTTAATTTTTATAAATATCAAGCCACTGGAAATGACTTTGTGATGATTGATAATCGTTCACAATTGTTCGACAAAAATAATACCAAACTCGTTGCTGCACTATGTGATCGTCGTTTTGGGATTGGAGCTGATGGCCTTATTTTATTGGAAAATAGTTCAAACTATGATTTCGAAATGGTGTATTTTAATGCTGATGGCCATCAAAGTAGCATGTGTGGCAATGGCGGTAGAAGTATTGTCGCTTTTGCAAAACATCTTGGAATAATACAAAATTCAACAAGGTTTTTGGCTGTTGACGGCCCTCATGAAGCACGTGTAAAAAACACTACGATTGACCTGAAAATGCAGTCAGTTTCTGAAATTCATTCGGCATCTGATTACGTTACTTTGAATACAGGCTCTCCGCATTATGTTGCTTTCAAATCGGAAATTGATGCATTGGACATGAAGAAAGAAGGCAGTCAAATTCGCAACAGCTCATTTTTTAAAGATGAAGGGATCAATGTAAATTTTGTATCAAAATTAAGGCAAAATACTTTTGGTATACGTACTTATGAACGTGGAGTTGAGGATGAGACTTTGTCATGTGGAACAGGAGCTACGGCTGCTGCCATTGCTATGCATTTTATGAAAAAATCTAGTTCTGATAACATTGTACTTGAGACTAAAGGAGGTGCACTCCATGTATCTTTTCATTATGCAGACGGTGTGTATTCAAATGTGTGGTTGTCGGGAGCTGCAAATTTAGTTTTTCAAGGCGTTTTCAGCTTAAATATTGAATCCAATGAATATTAAAAAAATAGCTGTCGCATTTGTGTTGTTTGGGCTTGTTGCAATTGCCGCTTTTTCCTATTACATTTACTCAATCATGTTGGTGTCCAATACCGCTTTTAACAGTAAAGAGGCATATGTTTATATTCCAACTGGCGCTTCATATAATGAGGTGCGTAACGATCTTGAACCCTTATTGATAAGCATTGATAAATTTGATGTTTTAGCCCAACAAAAAAAATACATGTCAAATGTTAGGCCAGGACGCTATCGAATCTCAAAGGGCATGACGAATAACGATATAATTAACTCGCTAAGAAGTCAAAATGTTCCCATTACGGTTGCATTTAATAACCAACATAGTTTAAACCAACTAGCCAAAAGAATTTCTAATCAAATTGAAGCTGATAGTTTGGAACTGATAAAGTCTTTTACAGATGAAGATTTTTTAAAAACTCATGGGTTTACAGCAGAGACCGCCCTTTCAATGTATTTGCCAAACAGCTACGAGTTTTTCTGGAATACAAATCCACGGAAGTTTAGAACAAAGATGCTCAAAAGCTATCGTGTTTTTTGGAACAAAAAACGTCTTGAACAAGCAAAGGAAATCGGATTGTCACAAACTGAAATAGCCATATTAGCCGCTATTGTTCAAGAAGAATCCAAACAAAAGAGCGAGCAACCAAGAGTAGCAGGTGTGTACATTAATAGATTGAAGAATGGATGGCCACTTCAAGCCGATCCAACTTTAAAATATGCTGCCTACCAATTACCTGCTTATAAAAATAAGGTCATTAAGCGAGTCCTTAATAAACACAAAAAGATAGAATCCCCTTACAATACTTATTTAAACAAAGGCTTACCTCCAGGTCTTATCGCCATGCCCGATTTATCTGTTATAGATGCTGTACTTAATTATGAACGTCACGATTTTTTCTTTTTTGCAGCCAACCCTGAACGTCCAGGGTATCACAATTTTGCAAAGTCGATTTCAGGGCATAACAAAAATGCCCAATCTTATCAGAACTATTTATCTCGAAAAGGCATTAGGGAATAGTGTAACATGCTGATTTTCAACACCTTTTATTTTTATGTACCTTTGCGCTGTTTTTTAAATAAGCTTTTGCTTAAACTTAAATACCATGTGGTTAACCAAAACTAAGGATGTAATACTGATTAGAGTTTTATTGTGTTTTCTGTTTCTAGGATTCACCTCCTCTCCAAATACAATGGCTGTAAGCGTTATTGGTGCTGATGCTATTGACGTGAAATACAATTTTTCAACTGATCGAACAGCAAATACAGTTGATGTTTTTGTTAATTATATAATTTTAGATCGTGGTTATATTGGTTTTAAAGAGGCCATCGCATTTAAAGAATCTCAAGGCCGTTATACTGTTGTTAATTCTCTTGGGTATTTAGGAAAATATCAATTTGGTGCATCTACTTTAAAACTCATAGGAATTAATAATCCTTCTAATTTTTTGAACAATCCCGTACTGCAGGAAAAGGCATTTTTAGCCAACGCCAAACGTAACAAATGGATTCTACGTCGTGATATTAAGCGCTTTTCAGGTCAAAGAATAAATGGGACCTTAGTTACTGAGTCTGGTATTTTGGCCGCTGCTCATCTGTCTGGTCCAGGAAATGTAAAACGATATTTGAGAAGTTACGGAGCTGTTGGTTTCTCGGATGCTTTTGGAACTGATATAGAATCTTACATGCGAAAATTTTCATCGTACAACACTTCTTTCATTACAGCTGAAAAACGCCCGAGGGTAGATTTTCAGTAGTTTTTTTTAGTCTTTTTGGAGAATAAATATGGTTGGTCTTTTATGAAAATCAATCTTGGTGTATTTCCAATCTGAAGCAGTTTGCGTTTTAATATATTCTGTTTTTAGACTTAAATCACTTGCAACACAAATTCGGGTACTCGGGTGTAATGTCCGACACATTTCTTGAAGAAGTTTTTGATTTCGATATGGCGTTTCAATAAACAACTGCGCTTGTTGTTCTTCAAAAGAACGCTTCTCTAACTGTTTCAATTTTGCCTTACGTTCTGCTTTGTCAATGGGAAGGTAGCCGTTGAATGCAAAATTTTGGCCATTCATACCTGAGCTCATCACCGCAAGCAAAATCGAGGATGGGCCAACTAATGGAACAACTTGTATATTGTTCTGATGAGCAAGACGTACAACTTCAGCACCTGGATCTGCTACACCTGGGCATCCTGCGTCAGAAATTAGTCCGATGGATACTCCTTGCTTGCAAGGTTCCAAGTAAGTAGGTATTTCTGAAGCGTTGGTAAATTTATTTAGCGGGAATAGTCTTAAGCTAGATTGTTCTTTAGAGCTGCTTACAGATTTTATAAATCGCCTTGCAGACTTTTCGTTTTCAACAATGTATATGTCAATTTCTTCAATAATTTTTTTGACAGACAAAGGCATTGTTTCTAGAGGAGGAACATCGCCAAGGGTGTTTGGAATCAAATATATTTTTCCGTTCATCCCCTTTTTATTAACTGATTGCTGTGGTAGTTACAAGCGTCGTCCAGCAGCGTATAAATATATTGAAAACCGTCTTCACCTCCGTAATATGGGTCCGGCACTTCTTTTTTTTGTGAACCTGGGTAGTCTAAAATTAGTTTTACCTTTTGCCGTTCTTGTTCTGTTTTTGTGTGTCGAATTATGTCGTCATAATTTGCTTCATCCATCACAAAAATTAAATCAAATTCTTCCAAATCGTAGGCTCTAAAAGGTCTCGACTTTTGCTGACTAATATCTAGTTCATTTTTCTGAGCGACTTCAATAGAACGAGGATCTGGTGCGTTTCCTGAGTGAAAACCACTTGTGCCAGCAGAGTCTACAAAGTAAGCGTTGCTCGGTAATTTTGATTTTAGGATGCCTTCAGCCAAGGGAGATCTGCAGATATTTCCTAAGCAAACCATTAAAATCTTGGTCATAAAAAGGGGTTTAAACGGAAAGCTTTTTTGTCAAATCTTCAACATATTTTCTAAATTGCTTATCTGTTGAAGAGAGATTGTCTACAGTTTTGCAAGCATGAAGGACAGTTGCATGATCTCGTTTTCCAATTTGGGAGCCAATACTGGCCAATGAAGCTTTAGTGAATTTTTTTGCAAAAAACATAGCTAATTGTCGAGCTTGAACAATATGTCGTTTTCTAGTTTTAGACTGAAGTGTATCTACATCCATTTGGAAATAGTCCGAGACTATTTTTTGGATGTAATCTATAGAGACTTCGCGTTTGGTGTTTTTAACAAATTTTTCTACGATCTCCTTTGCAAGCGAAAGCGTAATCTCTTTTTTGTTGAATGAAGATTGTGCAATCAAAGAGATGATAGCTCCTTCTAATTCACGAACATTTGTTTTTATATTTTTAGCGACATACTCTACAATGTCGTCTGGCATCTCAACACCATCTCTGTAAAGTTTATTTTTGACAATTGATACTCGTGTTTCAAAATCCGGTTTTTGGAGCTCTGCAGAAAGGCCCCATTTGAATCTAGACAACAAACGCTGTTCAATATCTTGCATATCAACTGGTGCTTTATCACTAGTTAGTATAACTTGCTTGCCGTTTTGGTGCAAGTGGTTAAAAATATGGAAGAAAACATCTTGAGTTCCAGATTTACCAGACAGGAATTGAACATCATCAATGATAAGAACGTCGATGATTTGGTAAAAATGTATAAAATCGTTTCGGTTGTTCTTTTTAACAGATTCTATGTATTGCTGCGTAAATTTCTCGGCAGAAATATATAAAACGGTTTTTTCAGGGTATTTGTCTTTGATGTCAACTCCAATAGCATGTGCTAAATGTGTTTTTCCTAAGCCTACGCCACCAAATATTAGTAATGGATTAAAAGAGGTTCCTCCGGGTTTGTTGGCCACTGCAATCCCTGCATTTCTCGCTAATCTATTTGAGTCACCTTCAAGAAAATTTTCAAAAGTGTAAATAGGATTAAGTTGAGATTCTATTTTTACATTTCTTATTCCAGGGATTATGAAAGGATTTTTAAGCTCTGGGTTTTTATTCTTGAGTGGTATGTCAGCCCGTTGGGATTTTATTGCCGAACGATTGGAGCTTGGAATTTTTTCGGTGAAAGGTTGTTTATTACCATAGGTGTTTTCCATTTTAATAATGTACACCAATTTGGCGTCATCACCTAATTCTTTTGTTAGTGCTACCTTAAGTATCTTCACATAATGCTCTTCGAGCCACTCGTAAAAGAATTTACTCGGGACTTGGATGCTTAATGATTGATCTGCTAACTTAACCGCTACAATAGGCTCAAACCATGTTTTGTATGCTTGGGGCTGAATATTATCCTTGATAAAATCAAGACAATTTGCCCATACCGATTGCGCAGTGTTAGTCATTATTAATTTAAGATTTTTAGTTAGTTAGTGACTAAAAAATTGAAACACTTGGGGGGTGTACGTTATTTTTTTGTCTGTCACAAATATGTGAACAAAATTTCTAAAAAAAAAATTAAAATTGCAGGAAATTTTATTTTTTTTCGTCTAAATTATGCTGCAAGAAATATATGAATTTTTTCATGATTAATCACCAAACAAAAGTTAAAGTCCGTTATGGAGAAACCGACCAAATGGGCGTTGTATATCATGGAAATTATGCTCAATATTTTGAAATTGGTAGGATTGAATGGCTCTCTTCTTTGGGTGTTTCTTATAAAGAGATGGAAGCACAAGGTATTATGCTTCCTGTGGTTGTTTTAAATATAAATTACAGTAAACCAGCGTTTTACGAGGATGTGTTGATCATTACTACGAGCCTAATAAAGCCCCCTGAAGTCTCTATTGAATTTAAGTATGAGTTGCATAACGAGGGCGGCGAGTTGTTAACAACGGCCTACACAAAATTGGTTTTTGTCGACTCTAAATCACGATCTCCGATACGCTGCCCAGACTTTTTTTTAGACAAACTGCAAAATTAATCGTTCAAAATTTCGACTTCAATTTTGTGATGCGCTGAAAACGCCAATAGTATTGATTCTAAATCCTTTTTTTTAACTGAAATTTTAACCCAACATGCCAATTCTTGATGCTGTTGAATAATTTTTAAATTATACTTTTTAATTATACGCATCACATAGCTTAGTTCATTGTACGTAAAATTAATTTTAATATTATCACTTTTATAAATTGTGATAATATGAATTGTTTCTAAAATTTGTTTAGCCGCAGTCTTGTAGGCCATAATAAGTCCGCCAACCCCTAGCTTTATACCTCCAAAATAACGAACCACAACTACGAGGGTGTTTGTAAGATCTTTGGCCTGAAGTTGTCCTAATATGGGCATTCCAGCACTGTTGTTTGGTTCTCCATCATCTGAAACTCTGTTGTGTGAAGCGCTTGGTCCTAGTCTGTAGGCGTAGCAAAAGTGTCTAGCTGAACGGTGCTTTTCTTTTAATTTTTCAATGTGTTTTTTAACATCAGTTTCTTTTTGGATAGGGAATGCATATGCATAAAACTTACTGCCTTTGTCTTTGTAAAGTTCAACGTCTGAGGATTGCTCAATAGTTTTAAAGGCATAGTTTTGTTCACGCATTAAACATCTATTTTTTGTTTCTGTAGATGCATAATTCGTCATCTGCAATACTTACTTTGTGTCTAGGCGTATCCTTAAATACGGGGCTTTTTGTTCCGGCTGTAAATTCTGTTGGCCCCTTGAATACACGCATTTCGTCCCATAAATTCTCATCAATAAAGTATTGTAGTGTTTTTTGTCCACCTTCTATCAGTACTGAAAGGATACTCATTTCATAAAGTTTATTGCATATTTGTTTCGCTATTTCATTGTTGAAATTAATATCATTATTTGATAATACATGTGTTTTAGCATCCTCACTAAACACTGCTAATGACTTAGGTAATGTACCTTTTTGATCGACGACGATACGGATGGGGTTTCTTCCTGAAATCATTCTTGTAGTTAAACTAGGGTTATCATCCAATACAGTATTGCCTCCAACCAATATAGCGTGCTCTTCAGATCGCCATTGATGTACTAATTGACGTGATTCGGATGAGCTGATCCAAACTGGTGTTCTGTTTTTCTTTTTTTTTGGAGCAATAAAACCATTTTTTGTTTCTGCCCACTTCAATATTACATAAGGACGCTTTTTATTTTGAAATGTTAGAAATCGTCTGTGGTGTTCTTTGCAAAGTTCTTCTTCAATACCAACTTTAACCTTACAGCCGGCAGCTTCTAGTGCAGCTACTCCTTTCCCGCTAACTTTTGTGTTTGAATCAATGCATCCAATCACTACTCTTTGAATTTTATGTTTAATAATAAGGTCTGTGCAGGGCGGTGTTTTTCCGTGGTGACAACAAGGCTCAAGGCTAACATAAAGCGTAGATTTAGCTAAAAGGCTTTTATTCTTTACCGATGCTATTGCATTGACTTCAGCGTGAGCACCACCATATGCACTCGTCCATCCCTCGCCAATAATTTGTCCATCAACAACCACAACAGAACCCACAGCTGGGTTTGGTGCTGCCGTACCAAATCCATTTTTGCCAATTTCTATGCAACGCTTGATGAATGTTGAATCTTCGATAATTAAAATTTTTATTTTCAAGGACGATATACGTATCTTCGAAACTACAAAAATAAGGCGAATTTCGTTGATGTTAGACGTGCAAATTAAAGAAATTACTAAAGACGATAATCCACAAATTGAATCGGTGATCAGATCTGTTTTTATAGAACTCAACCTTCCTTTAAAAGGTACAGCTTATGAAGATCCTGAAACCTCAGCGATGTACGAGGCTTATGACCGACCACAGTCTATCTATTTCGTGGTAAAGTCAAATGGAGAAATTTTGGGGGGCGCTGGAATTCAACCTCTGAAAAGCCATTCGCAAGCTGTTTGTGAACTTCAAAAAATGTATGTTCTGACTAAGATAAGAGGTTGTGGTATAGGACAGAAATTAATGGATTGTTGCTTGGATGCTGCACGCTCATTTGGCTTTAAAAAATGTTATTTAGAAACAATTCCTGCTCTTCATTCTGCAGTTGATCTTTATAGGCGTAATGACTTCTTGGAACTGCAAGCTCCATTAGGCGCTACAGGCCACCATAATTGTGGTATATGGATGATAAAAGATTTACTATGAAAATAAGTTTATTAAAGAAACGTTTTCTTGACGAACTCCATGTTTTTCCCTCCTCAGAACGTTTGGTCTTCTTTCAGCGCTTATGTGCGGCATACCTAAACTTAAAACCACATCAAATTGTTCTAAATTATGGTAAAGAAGTTTCTGCATCGGACTTAAGTTCTTTTGAACAAGCGTTGATTCGTCTTAAAAACCATGAACCTGTTCAGTATATCCTAGGCCAAACTAGTTTTTTTGGACTTACTTTTTCCGTTTCCGCTTCTGTACTTATTCCCCGCCCAGAAACTGAGGAGTTGGTGGCTTGGATATTAAATCATTTTGATCCCAGCGATGCGCCAAAAATTATTGATCTTGGGACAGGTTCAGGCTGTATTGCCATTGCATTAGCTCATGCTTTACCCAATGCTGAAGTCTTCGCCCTTGATGTAAGTCCTGATGCCTTGGAGCTAGCACATTTTAATGCTAAGGCGAATGAGGTTAAGGTCAATTTTATCGAAGCCAATATACTTGAGTGGAATAGTAATCAAGATTTTGATGTAGTTGTTTCAAACCCTCCTTATGTTTGCAAACAAGAACAGGAGTTAATGAAAGATAATGTCTTGGCATACGAACCCCATTTAGCCTTATTTGTACCTGATGAAACTCCACTTGTTTTTTACAAAGCGCTTAAAGATATAGCTCTGAATAACCTCAAGTCTTCTGGTTTATGTTTTGCGGAAATAAATGAGCAATATGGAAACGAAACAAAAGCTCTTTTTGATGCACTTAACTTTGAAAATAGGGTCATAAAAAAAGATACATTTGGAAAAGACCGTATGCTAAAAGCACAAAAAAAATAAACTGTTTTTCGTGTTTTTTACACTAATTTTATGGACTGAATTTAGTATTTTAGTAGCCACTAAAACATAGGGTGTAATTACATAAATGACAGACAAAGAATTAATCATTCAACTCAGAGATGAGCTAAGGCAGCATAACCATAATTATTATGTGTTGGATATGCCTAGCATTTCAGATTATGATTTTGATATGAAGTTGAAACAACTTCAGGCTTTAGAAAATCAATACCCGGAACTACATGACTCTAATTCACCAACACAACGAGTTGGAGGAGCAGTTACCAAAAACTTTCAAACTGTTGTTCACGCACAGCGTATGTATTCTTTAGATAATTCGTATTCTAAAGCTGATTTGTTGGATTGGGAGACCCGCATAAAGAAAATAGTCGATGGTCCGATTCGTTACACCTGTGAGCTTAAATACGACGGTGCATCCATCAGTATTACCTACAAAGACGGTGTACTTTTTCAGGCCCTTACGCGAGGAGACGGTACCCAAGGTGATGACGTAACTGCCAATGTGAAAACTATCAAATCCGTGCCGCTAAAACTTCAAGGTGATTTTCCTAATTTTTTTGAGATTCGCGGAGAAATTGTGCTTCCTTTTGAGGGGTTTAATGCCATGAATGAAGCCCGTGTTGCCGCTGGTGAAGAGCCCTACAAAAACCCTAGAAATACCGCTTCAGGAAGTTTGAAGTTGCAAGACAGTAGCGAAGTAGCCAGACGTCCTCTAGATTGCCTGTTGTATAGTATTGTTGGAGAAAATACGGGTATTTTATCTCAATTCAATAACTTAGAAAAAGCCCGCTCATGGGGATTTAAAGTTCCTAAAGAAGCCAAGTGTGTGTCTTCAATTGATGAGGTTTTAGAGTTTATAACGACATGGGATCAAGCTCGTCATGATTTACCTTATGAAATAGATGGTATTGTAGTCAAAGTCAATGATTTACAACAGCAAGCCGAATTGGGTTTTACAGCCAAAGCCCCACGCTGGGCAATGGCCTACAAATTTAAAGCTGAACAAGTGTCTACCTTACTCAATCATATCTCGTATCAAGTGGGGCGTACTGGTGCCATAACACCTGTAGCAAATTTAGAGCCTGTTGCATTGGCTGGAACTGTTGTCAAACGTGCATCTTTACACAACGCAGATCAAATTGAAAAATTAGATGTTCGAATTGGGGATACGGTTTTTGTAGAAAAAGGCGGAGAAATCATCCCAAAAATTGTAGGGGTAGACATTTCAAAACGACTAGCAAAATCAACTCCCACCATATACCTCTCAGAATGTCCTGAATGCCAAACACCATTAACAAGAACAGGTGGTGAAGCACAACATTATTGCCCCAATACTATGGGGTGTCCACCACAAATCATTGGTCGAATTCAACATTATATTTCGAGAAAAGCGTTAGATATAGAAGGTTTAGGCGGAGAAACGGTGGCTTTACTGGTCAATGCAGGGCTTATAAAAGATGCAGCAGATTTGTATACATTAACCATAGAAGATGTATTACCTCTAGAACGCATGGCTCAAAAAAGCGCAGAAAATTTAGTTAACGGAATTGAGGCTTCTAAGAATATTTCGTTTGAGCGTGTGCTTTTTGGGTTGGGTATTCGCTATGTTGGCGAAACTGTAGCTAAAACCCTAGCCAAACACTACAAGCATGTGGGTGCTCTTTCTGAGGCTAGCCTTGAAGACTTAGAAGCAGTCGATGAAATTGGGGTTAAAATAGCTGAGAGTGTCTATGCTTTTTTTCGGGATGACAACAGTATTCGTTTGGTATCACGTTTAGTGAGTTATGGATTGCAACTCGAACTCTCAGAAGAAGCCTTAGCCAATCAAACTACGCTTTTGTCAGGCCAACGCATTGTTGTCTCTGGGGTTTTTGAAACCATTTCTCGTAACGAACTAAAAGCCCTGATTGAAGCCAATGGAGGAAAAGTGGTAAGCTCTATTTCTGCAAAAACAAGCTATGTGGTGGCAGGTGCCAATATGGGCCCCAGCAAACGCCAAAAAGCGGAACAACTAAATGTGCCAATTCTTACGGAACAAGAGTTTTTGGATAAGGTTTAAACCCTTAGCGATTGGCTAGAGAAAAAAGTGCCTTCAGGTTCAAAATAAAAATCGACTTTTCCAACATACAGACCGTAGCACCCGACTTGATTAACCAAAACACTTTTGCCAATTGTGTTAGTTTCTAAAGTAGGTTCATCCAAAAAGGTATGGGTATGGCCGCCGATAATAAGATCTATATCTTTTGTGCTTCGTGCCAGGCTTCGGTCAGAAACTTTTTGTTGGTTTTCATAATCATAACCCAAATGCGATAAGCAAATTATCAAATCGCACTGTTCTTCAGTTTTAAGTATACGGCTCATGTCTTGAGCAATTTCGATAGGATCAAGGTATTTTGTTTCTTTAAACATGTCTTTACCGACCAATCCTTCCAGTTCAACACCTAAGCCAAAAACGCCAATTCTGACCCCGTTTTTAATAAAAATTTTATAGGGTGCAACATGCCCATCCATGATGGTATTTTTGAAATTGTAATTAGCCGAGATGAAATCAAATTGGGCATGAGGCAATTGCGCATAAAGGCCGTCGATTCCATTATCAAAATCGTGATTTCCAATGGTTGCAGCGTCGTAATCGAGCATACTCATAAGTTTAAACTCCAATTCACCTCCGTAGTAGTTAAAATAAGGGGTGCCTTGAAAAATATCTCCAGCGTCTAACAGTAAGGTATTTGGATTTTCTTGTCGTAGCCTCTGAATTAGTGTAGCTCTACGGGCAACTCCTCCTTTGTTGGCATTTCGTCCATCATTTGGCCCAAAAGGGTCGATGTGGCTGTGTACATCATTGGTGTGTAAAATAGTAATTTGCTTTACCTCTTGCTCAGTACAGGAAAGGGCTATTCCACCTACGGAAAGGAGGGCAGTTGATGCAGCTGTATTTTTGATGAATGTACGTCTTTTCATGTTTTTAATTGGTATATATAAAACGTTGATCGCGTTTTGGGTTCAAAGTATCTTTGGTTGTAAAATGGTCGATCAGTACATTTCTTATTTTATAATCGATGTCAAGAACAGTTTCGCTTTTTTGAAAAAAATCCATGCGGTCTCCGCCTTTATAGAGGTAGTCATTTGTGGCGACAAAATAAATTCTGTTGGACTCTATTTCTTTTCCCTGAACACGAAGCGTTTTGATGGTTCCATTGCGGGTAATCGCGAGTTCCATTCCGGAAATCGGGTGTGCGCGTTTGGCTTTTGTAAGATAGTTGACCAGTTTCATAAGAACTGAACCTTTCATTTGTGCGACAACCACTTTATTTTCAAAAGGCATGATATTAAAAGCAGTTTTCGTTTGGATTGGTCCTTTTGGTAATGGTGCTCGAATGCCTCCATGATTGAGCAAAACCATATCTAAGTCTAGATTGTAGCGTTTTTTAAGAATTGGTGCGCAGCGTTCGAAAACGGCATCTGCCATAAGATTGCCTACCGCTGTGTTTAGTTCTCCGTCTGTTTTTTTGTGTTCAGTAACTGAAAAGCTTAAAACTTCATTCATTGAAGCTTGCAATCTATTTCTGTAGGGGGTTATAAAAGCATCAATTAAGCTGTCTTTAGCAGTGTTATGGTCTATAGCTATTCGCTGAGTTTCAATTTTCTGTGTGGTTTTTACTTGACGACAAGAGATGAACACTAAAATTATAAGGAGAAAATTAACGTATTTAACCGTCATTTATATTAACTTTGTATAGATATTAAAAGTACATGTTTTTTAATCGAATCAAAACAATATCGTCTGAAAAATTTTTGACCACGGTTTTGAATACGCGCTCTAAGCACTATTCTTCTGAAAAAATTAAAACTGTAGGCATCCTTTTTCATTATGATTACTTTGATGATTATGATTTTTTTAGAACGCTCTTTACAGATCTTGGATTGAACGATAACCGCTTGCGGTTTATTGCATTTTATCAAAAGGACAATAATCAACCCAATAGTTGGGACGCCTCATATACCACAGCAGATTTTGATTGGCTTGGGCATTGTAAAAGTGCAGAGGTAGCAGAATTTGTTGCTCAGCCTTTTGATTTGTTGGTTAGTTTTTATAAACCTAACCGCTATGAACTAAAAATTGTTTCAGCTATGTCTAAGGCGCATTTTAAAGTGGGGATTTCAAACGAGGATGAACGCCTTCACGATTTGATTATTGATGTGGCTCTTAAGGATCAAAGTACTTTTAAAGTGGAACTTGTAAAATATTTAAAAACCCTAAATAAAATTTAAATGAATTCATTAATAGGTATGGGGGTAGCGTTGGTCACGCCTTTCAAAAGCGACTTGACCATAGATCATGACGCGCTTTCTAAAATTGTATCATTTAACATAGATAATGGTACAGATTACCTTGTAATAAGTGGAACAACAGGCGAGAGCGTCACAATTACAAAAGATGAGAAAAGGGCTATTGTAGAAACCATTGTAAAAACCAATGCCGGTCGTCTGCCATTGGTTATTGGAATTGGAGGAAATAATACCGCGGCAGTAATTGAAGAGCTTAAGACAACTGATTTATCTCCTTTTGTAGCTGTTTTGTCAGTAGCGCCTTATTACAGCAAACCTACCCAAGAGGGGTTGTATCAACATTTTAAGGCTGTAGCCGAAGCTTCATCCATTCCTGTGATTTTATACAATGTTCCCGGTCGAACAGCAAAAAATATGGAGCCAGATACAAGCCTGCGTCTAGCCAGAGATATTGATAATATTGTTGCCATAAAAGAAGCAGGAAATAGCCCTGAGCAGTATAAAGCACTTATACAAAACAAACCCAAAGATTTTATGGTAATTTCCGGAGATGATGATTTAGTTTGTGATGTTGTATTGTCTGGAGGTTCTGGGGTTATCTCTGTTATAGGTCAAGCTTTACCAGCCTTATTTTCGAATATGATTCACAAAGGAATCTCAGGAGATGAGCAAGCTGCCAAAGCTTTAGAAAAAAGCGCAATGCCGCTCATTGGTTTGATTTTTGAAGAAAATAATCCGGCTGGTATTAAGGCTGTTTTAGAGCAACTAGGTTTGTGTAACGATACGGTTCGTTTGCCTTTGGTAACTGCAACAGAGGCATTGAAATTAAAAATTAAAAATGCCCTTGCAGAATTATAAAGCCCTGTTTCTTTCTGGACAGATAATAAATGTTTTTATTATCCGTTTAAAAAATGTATTTTTGCATCCAGTTTTTGAAATATGAAAAAATTAATATCTTTATTAGTCTTATGTGTTTTTTTTAGCTCTTGTAGCGAATACCAGCGTGTATTGAAGGAAGAAGATGTTGCTGCAAAGTTCAAAATGGGTACCGAACTGTACGATGCTGGTAAATACGAAAAAGCCAATCGCTTATTCCTCCAAATTGTACCCAAATACAGAGGAAAACCTCAAGCAGAAAAGTTAATGTACATGCATTCCAAAGCATTTTATTTAACCAAAGACTATTTTTCTGCAAACTACCGAATGGAACGTTTTGTCGAAGCGTATCCAAAGAGTGAACGTGTTGATGAAATTGCTTTTTTGGCCGCCAAAAGCTATTACAAACTATCTCCAATTTACCCCAAAGATCAAACGGAAACTGTTGAAGGTCTTGAAAAACTCCAAGAGTTTATCAACCGCTATCCTGAATCTCAGTATTTTGCCGAAGCAAATGCTCTTGTGCAAGAACTTGATGGTAAATTAGAAAAAAAGGCATACGAAATTGCACTACAGTACCACAGAACAGCTCCCTTCCACAGAGATTACAATTCCGCAATAACAGCGTTTGATAATTTTCTTGAAAAATTTCCAGGTACTAAATACAAAGAAGATGTTTTGTACTACAAATTTGATTCTGCCTATCAATTGGCTATAAACAGCGTTCCTTGGAAGCAAGCCGAGCGTACTGAAAAAGCCTTTGTTTTTTATAAAAATTTAAAACGCTTTTTCCCCGACACAAAATACTTAGAGCAAACCGAGTCTATGCACAGCGAATTGCTAGACATCAAAAATAATTTAACAACAAAAAGTTAATACAAATGGATTTAAAAAAAGTAAAAGCAGCTGCCAGTTCAGTGACCTACAACCGCAATGAAATTGATGCGCCCACTGAGAATATTTATGAAGCTATTTCTGTGATTTCAAGACGTGCTGAGCAAATCAATACTGATATCCGCAAAGAACTGATTGATAAATTGGAAGAATTTGCAACGTATAACGACAGTTTAGAGGAAGTTTTTGAAAATAAAGAACAGATAGAAGTATCTAAGTTTTATGAGCGTTTACCAAAACCACATGCCTTGGCTGTTCAAGAATGGTTAGACGGTAAAATTCACCACAGAAAAACTTCTGACGAGTCCTAAGACTACCGTTATGTCTATTCTACGTGGCAAAAATATACTCCTTGGCATCAGTGCTGGTATTGCTGCGTACAAAACTGCTTCTCTTGTGCGGTTGTTTGTCAAATCAGGTGCACATGTGCGCGTCGTAATGACGCCTTCGGCAAAAGAGTTTGTTACTCCACTAACCTTATCTACACTTTCTGATCACCCTGTTTTATCGGACTTTACTGACGAAAATGACGATAATGCCGTTTGGAACAACCATGTTGAACTCGGTCTTTGGGCTGATTTGTTTATAGTCGCTCCTGCCACAGCCAATACGCTGTCGAAAATGGCTTCTGGCAACAGTGATAACTTTTTGATTGCTACCTATCTATCAGCAAAATGCCCAGTGTATTTTGCACCTGCAATGGACCTAGATATGTACAAACACCCTACCACTAAAAACGCTTTAGACAAGCTTCAGTCTTATGGTAATATTTTAATTCCTTCAGCTTTTGGAGAACTTGCAAGTGGTCTTGTTGGTATGGGCCGCATGGCCGAACCTGAAACTATTGTGGAAACCATTGAGCAGCATTTACTCGAAGGTCTACCTTTGTACGGAAAAAAAATTCTTGTTACAGCTGGGCCAACACATGAAGCCATAGATCCAGTGCGCTATATTGGGAATCATTCTTCTGGGCGAATGGGATTTGAAATCGCAAATACTGCGGCACAATTGGGGGCTGAGGTCATTCTAATAAGCGGTCCAACTCACTACAAGGCGCTTTACGATTCCATCCAAACTATTCCAATTACATCTGCAAGAGATATGTATGATGCTGCACATCAATATTTTAAGGATGTTGATGCTGCTATTTTGTCGGCTGCCGTTGCAGATTACAGGCCAAAATTTCCCGCTGTTTCCAAACTAAAAAAGAAGAGTTCTTCCTTGGTTTTAGAGCTAGAAAAAACTGAAGATGTGTTGGCTTCTTTAGGAGAAATTAAAGAAAAACAACTACTTATTGGCTTTGCTTTGGAAACTGAAAATGAAGTTGCAAATGCAATAAAAAAGCTTAAAGCTAAAAATTTAGACTTAATTATATTAAATTCGTTGAACGACGATGGCGCAGGTTTTGGAGGGTCTACAAATAAAATCTCCATAATAGATAAAGATTTAAACCAAACAAACTACCCCCTAAAATCAAAATCTGAAGTCGCTGATGATATAATTAATGAACTTATAAAACGAGTGCATGCGTAAAGTTATAATTTATTTTGTCCTATTGACTACAGTTTTTGTTTCAGCCCAAGAGCTTAACTGCAATCTTGTTGTCAACGCACAACAAACGGGGAATGAAAATGTTCAAGTGTTTAAAACTCTTGAAAAACAGCTTAATGAATTTATAAATAACACCCGCTGGACCGACAAATCTTTCGCGCTTCAAGAACGTATCGATTGCAGCATGATTATTAATATTCAAAATTACGATTCCGATGCATTTCAAGCCAGTATACAAGTGCAGTCGGTACGCCCTGTGCACAATTCAAATTATGTCAGTAGTGTTTATAACTTCAATGACAAAGACTTCAATTTTAAGTATTTAGAATATCAAAATTTAAATTTCAATCCAACACAATTTCAATCCAATTTAATCTCAGTATTGACTTTTCACGTGTATATGATTTTGGGATTGGATGCTGATACCTTTGAACTTAATGGAGGGGATATACATTACAAACAAGCAAGAGATATTGCCAATTATTCGCAACAAGGCAATGTTCCAGGATGGGCACCACCAAAAGGAGGCGATCAAACGCGCAGAGTCCTTATTGATAATGTTTTGTCAAAAACCTATCAAGAATACAGAACAGCTTTGTACAACTACCACCGCTTGGGGCTGGATGTGATGTCTAGTGATACAAAAGAAGCCAAGACTAAAATAGCTAATGCGTTATTAGGCTTTGAAGCGCTGCATAAAAGACGACCTAATTCATTTTTAGTGCGTACCTTTTTCGATGCAAAATCTGATGAAATCGCCGATGTTTTTTCGGCTGGTCCAAACGTGAAAATCACAGAACTTGTTTCTGTTCTGAATAGAGTTGCACCCATGCATTCAAAAAAATGGGGGACCATAAAATTTTAAAACCGACTTCTTGTTAGCTCAACTCTACATAAAAAACTATGCATTGATCGATGAGCTTGATGTGAATTTTGATCAGGGTTTTACCATCATTACAGGCGAAACCGGTGCAGGAAAATCTATTTTGCTGGGTGGTTTGTCCTTAGTTTTAGGCAAAAGAGTTGATTTTTCGAACATTAAAGACAGCAGTAAAAAAAGCATTATCGAATGCACGTTCAGTTTAAAAGATTATGACTTAACGTCTTTTTTTGATTGTCATGATATCGAATATGAACCTGAAACGATTATTCGTCGTGAAGTCTTACCCTCAGGAAAGTCCAGAGCTTTTATAAATGACTCTCCAGTAACCCTTGCTGTTTTGGATGCCCTAGGACAACAACTTATTGATATCCATGCCC
>Ga0233402_1000096_pt1 | contig 32674 bp, 35 predicted proteins | sample 54DmetaG_FD_182705 | JGI IMG/M metagenome (GOLD analysis project Ga0233402, IMG submission 182705) | Seawater microbial communities from Monterey Bay, California, United States - 54D | ecosystem: Environmental > Aquatic > Marine > Coastal | place: USA: California | collected 2016-11-11 | reverse complement strand
ACCAGCTTCAATATCGGACTTTACTTGTTTAATCTCGGTTTTGTTAAGCGAGGAATTAAGCACATGAGCAACACCTTGGCTTTCAGAGACCCCTCGAATGGCATCCACTTGATTCTTCATCAGCGCGATAAGAGGTGAAACAACAATGGCTGTACCGTCTTGCATAAGCGCCGGTAGTTGATAACACAACGATTTGCCGCCACCAGTTGGCATAATTGCAAATGTATGTTGGCGAGACATTATACTTTGAATAACTTGTTCTTGAAGCCCTTTAAACTGATTAAAGCCAAAATAATTTTTTAAAGCTTTGTGAAGATGTTCGGAAGATGTATTCATTAAAATATTTAAATCGGTAAATGGATCAACAGTATAATAAAAAGTTAACTTGTATTAAAAATAATGATTATCCACTAATTTTTTGTTTTTTTGCAATCCAATTCTAAGATAACTATATTTACTGTACTACACAATAAATTATGAAAACTTTAATATCTAAAAGCGTGATTATTGAAGCAGCAAAACGGTCTATTTCTGAACAAGGAGATGCAATAAAAAATATCGTTAATTTTCTCGACGATTCATTTGCTGAGGCTGTAGAACTAATTCTTAAATCAAATGGGCGTGTCATAATTACAGGGATTGGTAAAAGTGCAATTATTGCCAACAAAATCGTAGCTACACTAAACTCCACAGGAACACCTTCGATCTTTATGCATGCAGCTGACGCTATTCACGGAGATCTAGGCTTGGTACAAAAAAAGGATATTATTATTTGTATATCCAAAAGTGGAAATACACCTGAAATTAAAGTGCTAGTGCCCTTACTCAAACGAGCAGGAAACCCGCTGATTGCCATCACGGGAAATAAAAATTCATTTCTTGGAGAAGAATCTGATTTTATATTTAATTCCTATGTAGATAAAGAAGTTTGCCCAAATAACTTAGCACCAACAACAAGCACTACCGCTCAATTAGTAATTGGTGATGCTTTAGCGGTTTGTTTGTTACAAATGAGAGATTTTTCGAGCGATGATTTTGCAAAATACCACCCAGGTGGAGCGCTTGGAAAAAAGTTATTTCTTACCGTAAGAGACCTTGCCATGAATAATGAAAAACCAAATGTTGGACTAAATTCAAACATCAAAGACGTTATAATCGAAATTTCCGAGAAGCGACTTGGTGTAAGTGCAGTTGTAGAACAAAATAAAATTAAGGGAATAATTACGGATGGTGATTTAAGAAGAATGTTGGCAAAGACTGAAAACTTTACTAATTTATCCGCCATCGATATTATGACCAAGAACCCCAAGTCAATAGACATCAACGCCATGGCAGTAGATGCCATGCAATTGATGGAAAAACATCAAATCACTCAACTACTTGTTACGGACAACGAAATGTACGCTGGGGTCATTCACCTTCATGACCTTATGAAAGAAGGAATATTGTAATCATGACACAGGAGAAAGAAATGTCATTCCTTGATCATCTTGAAGAACTAAGATGGCACATTATTCGTTCTACCATTGCTATTATTTCAGCAGCAACACTTGCCTTTTTAGGCAAAAGTTTTTTGTTTGATGTTATCATTTTCGGCCCCACAAAACCAGATTTTTTTACATACGACATGCTTTGCAATGCTTCAAATCTTATTGGCTATGACAGCTTTTGTGATACCGTTTTTGATTTTGAAGTTCAAAGCCGAACAATGGCTGGGCAATTTTCTGCTCACATATGGACGTCTATAACATTTGGTTTTATTTTGGCTTTCCCCTATGTATTGTATGAGTTTTGGAAATTTATAAGCCCAGGGCTTTATACAAAAGAACGCAAACACTCCAGAGGATTTTTATTTTTTTCATCGGTACTATTTTTTATTGGTGTTCTTTTTGGATATTATGTAATATGCCCGTTATCTATTAATTTCTTGGGGACTTACAGTGTAGCAAATCAAGTTCATAATGATTTTGATTTAAATTCTTATATCGGTCTTGTTCGGGCTTCGGTTTTAGCCTCAGGATTTATTTTTGAATTGCCTATCGTCATATACTTTTTAACCAAAATTGGTTTGGTTACACCAGCATTTTTAAAGAAAAACCGAAAATACGCCTTGGTAATTGTTCTCATTCTTGCGGCAATCATCACTCCGCCAGATGTCGCTAGTCAAATTATTGTTGCAATACCGGTTATAATACTTTATCAATTCAGTATTCTTATTTCAAAAATTGTCATTAAAAAACAAAAACGTCAATCATGAGCAATCCTGTAGAAGAATTCAATAGTTACAGAGAGAAAATGAACACTCATATTCTAGCTGACAACAATACTGTTATAAAACGTATTTTTAATTTGGACACAAAAGCCTTTCATGAAGGTGCATTAGATGTTCCTACAAAAGAGCTGTTAGGACTGGTTGCCTCTGCTGTTCTGCGTTGCGATGATTGTATAAAATACCACCTAGAGAAATGCCATAAAGAAGGTTTGTCAAGAGCACAAATAGTTGAAGCCTTGAGTATTTCCACGCTGATCGGGGGCACAATTATGATTCCGCATTTAAGGCGTGCATATGAATTTCTTGAAGCATTAGAAGCTTAAGCTAACAGATTTAATTATATTTACAATCGTAAAAGAAAACAATGAAGCTAAGTGTTCAAAACCTGATGAAATCCTACAGCGGCCGTAAAGTCGTTAAGGATGTTTCATTTGAAGTGAAACAAGGGGAAATTGTTGGCCTTTTAGGGCCTAACGGCGCTGGAAAGACCACTTCATTTTACATGACAGTTGGACTCATAAAGCCCAATGGTGGATCTATTTTTCTAGACAATAAAGAGATTACTAACTACCCAATGTACAAAAGAGCTCAAAGTGGAATTGGTTATCTTGCTCAAGAAGCTTCTGTATTTCGAAAACTAAGTATTGAGGATAATATTTTGAGCGTATTGCAAATGACCAAACTATCCAAAAAAGAGCAGCTTGAAAAAATGGAATCTCTTATTGAAGAATTTGGACTTTCCCATATTCGAAAAAACAGAGGTGATTTGCTTTCTGGCGGGGAACGACGTCGTACAGAAATAGCACGTGCTTTGGCAACAGACCCAAGCTTTATTCTTCTAGACGAGCCTTTTGCTGGGGTTGATCCTGTGGCTGTTGAAGATATCCAACGCATTGTAGCACGACTCACTGAAAAAAATATCGGCATTCTCATAACCGACCATAATGTTCAAGAAACCTTGGCAATTACCGACCGTACGTATCTTATGTTTGAAGGGAGTATTCTCAAAGCAGGGGATCCCGAAACTTTAGCTAGTGATGAAATGGTACGTAAAGTGTATTTAGGGCAAAATTTTGAATTAAGAAAAAAGAAATTAGAGTTTTAACCTTCCTTTTTTTTTCTGCTTTGAGCATTAATTATTTTTTTTTGATATCGCCCTTGTACAATATCTATAAGCACTAAAATAACAATGACAAAATAGAATGTTGTCTTGCTCATTGGTACAATTTCTTCACCGAAAAGCTTGAGGTGAGCCAAGTGACCTCCCTCTGTTAGTAACATAATACCCACTATAAATAGAATAAATAGACCCAAAACCTCATACATTCTATTTTTTGTCAAGAAATCTGTTACCTTTTCAGATAACCAAATCATCAACAACCCCCCAATAACTATAGCTGTAGTCATGATCCACAAAACATCTGTTAGCGCCATTGCACTAAGGATTGAATCAAAAGAAAAAACAACATTCATCACGACGATCATAGTTATAATTTTAGATACAGAGCTTTTAGATTCCGAGGAACTAACTGAGAAATCTTGAAAACTCACCATATGCCATATTTCTTTCATGGCTGTAAACACAATAAAAACACCCCCAATTAATACAATAATACTGTGTATATTAAAATGTCCTTCGATCACATTTTCAAATGGGATATGCAACACTGGATCTTGAAAGTAACCTATGAGTTTAACCAATACAAAAAGCAATACAATTCGAAAGATAATAGCCAATCCAATTCCCATTTTTCGGACATAGGATTGACGCTCAATGGGCGCTTTTTTACTTTCTAATGAGATGTACAATAAGTTGTCAAATCCCAATACAGCTTGAAGCATTACAAGCATCAGTAGGGTTATTATATTGTCAAGCATTTTTCGGTGGATTTATTAGAGAGAGCATAATATAAAAAATTATGATTAATGGAATACCCGCAAATTTAAAGAGAATCAAGGCCACAAGTGAAAAAATAATTAAAATATATTTTGAAGCATTTTCCGAAAAATTCCAAGTCTTAAATTTAAGCGCAATTAACTTAACTGGCGCATTCAACAAAAATGAGCTTAGTAGGGTCACTACAACTAAGAAAAAAGGATTTAAAATAAGTGCATTGTACGAATCGCTGTTTTGGTAATCTAGTACAAGGGGTAAACTCATTATAAGTAGTGCATTTGCAGGAGTGGGAAGCCCAATAAAAAATTGGGATTGCTCAGTGGAAATATTAAACTTTGCTAATCTGTATGCAGAACACAACAAAACCAAAAGCCCAAGATAAGGTAAAAAACAGTTAGCATCTTGCCAAGGTAAAATAGACAGTTCTATTAGATTAACTAAGACCAATGCAGGTACTAATCCACTAGTCACTAAATCAGCAAGAGAATCCAATTGAAGTCCCATTTCAGATGATACATTCAACTTTCGCGCTAAAAAGCCATCAAAAAAATCAAAGAAAATTCCGAAAAAAACAAAAAGAGCGGCTGTTGATAAATCTCCTTTGACAGCAAAGATAACAGCAATACCTCCAGACAATAAGTTGAGTAATGTAATGAAATTAGGCACAAATGCTTTCAAATCGAATAATATTTATTTAGTAAAAATAATAAACTATTTTTGTTTCGCACTAGTAAAAGACAATATCAACTGTAAATTATAGTTTTTATAATAACCCATAAGACAAGACATTGAACATTAAGCGCTTTATTTTATTAGTTTTTACTTCATATTCGATGCTAGTAGTAAGTCAGACGACTCGTAACTACTCCAATGAATTTATGAACATAGGAGTGGATGCAGCAGCACTAGCGATGAGTGGGTCAGTGACGGCCACATCCAATGATGTCAACTCTGGGTATTGGAATCCTGCTGGATTAGTTCATTTGGAAGACAATGCATTGGCATTGATGCATTCCAGTTATTTTGCAAATATTGCAAACTACGATTACGTTGCTTTTGCAATGCCTTTGGACGACCGAAGCGCCATTGGCTTATCTGTAATTCGATTTGGAGTGGATGATATTCTGGACACAACCAAACTTATTGACCAACAAGGCAATATTAATTACGACCGAATCAATTTATTTTCTGCTGTTGATTATGGGGTCACCTTTTCGTATGCTAGAAAACTACCAATACCGGGGTTGAATTATGGAGTTAATGCAAAAGTAATTCGTCGAATTATTGGAGATTTTGCATCCTCATGGGGTTTTGGTTTTGATTTGGGTATACAATTCGAAACAAAAAATTGGCAATTTGGATTGATGGCTAGAGACATCACAACAACATTCAATGCATGGGCTTTTGACCAAGACCGCTTGGAGGATATTCAAAATGCGATCCCTGGAGAGAACCAAGAAGAACCAGAAACAAATGAGTTGACGCTTCCTAAGCTACAGTTAGGTATGGCCAAAAGCTTTATTTTCGACTATGATTACAGCTTAAAAACGGAATTAGATTTAATAGTCCGTTTCGAACAAAATAATGACATCATTTCTACATCATTTGCAAGTATTACCCCTGCCTTTGGTTTTGAATTTGGGTACATAGACTTGGTGTATCTGCGCGGCGGTGTTGGCAACTTTCAAAACGAATTAGAGTTTGATAATACTAAAAAATTAAGCTTTCAACCAAACTTAGGCCTTGGGTTCAAATACAACGGGGTTTCTATAGATTACGCTATCACTGATATTGGAGATCAAAGTGTTGCGCTCTACTCCAATGTATTTTCACTAAAAATTGATTTAGGCTTGTTTAGAAGATAACTATGAAGAAATTATACCTAACTCTATTACTGCTCAGTTCTTTTTGCTTAACAAATGCGCAAATCCAGCTTTCAAAATACGCAGAAGTTAGTGTACTGACTATTGGGCCAGGCACCGCCCTAAATGATGCATTTGGCCACAATGCAATCCGCATAAAAGACCCCATGTACAAGCTTGACCTGGTATTTGATTATGGTCGATATAACTTTGAGGCAGAGGGTTTTTATGTGAATTTTGCCAGAGGGAAATTAATATACGAGATTGGGTGGTCCGAGTTTAGCGATTTTATTGAACACTACAAAAACGCTAAAAGAGAAGTGAAATCGCAAACACTGAATCTAACTGCCACTGAAAAACAAACTCTTTTTACTGAGCTTCAAAGAAATATTCAGCCACAAAATAAAAGCTATACCTATGACTTTTTTTATAACAACTGCGCCACTAAGATAAAAGATGTATTTATTTCGGTTTGCAGTAAAAAGATTGTCTTTAATGAGCCAAAAGATTTTGAACCACTAACTTTTCGAGAATTAATACGTTCTGCTGTACCGTCAAATACATGGGGTGGTTTTGGAATTGACCTTGCTCTAGGCTCAGTAATAGATCAAACTGCCACTTCAGAAGAGCATATGTTTCTACCTAATTATATCTACGCTTTTTTTAAAATCGCTACATTCGAAAAACCGCAAAAAAAATTAGTGAAAAAAGAAACTTTTTTGAACGCTGAACAAATTGACGTTCAAACATTTTTCTGGAGCAGTCCATTGTTTGTTTTTGGCGTTTTGGGCCTACTTTTGACATTAATAACCTACAAGGACTACAGCTATAGTTCCAGGACACAATGGGTTGATGTTACTGTTTTTACGCTAACAGGCCTAATCGGTACAATAGTTATGCTTCTTTGGTTTGCAACAGACCATACGGCTACGGCATACAACTACAACAGTTTATGGGCATTTGCTTTCAATCTTTTATTGATTCCAACTGTCCTTAAAAAAAGAGTGAAAAAACGATTTATAGGTTATCTTAAGTTCTTGATTTTACTTTTACTACTTATGCTTCTTCATTGGTGCACAAATGTGCAATCGTTCAATATAGCTGTAATACCTATATGGATAACATTAATGATTCGATACCTTTACCTATGCAAATGGTCTAGTGGTAATTTAAACACCCCTTAAATTTAAGCAATTGAATTACTTAAACGTTGAAGATATATCAAAATCCTTTGGAGAACTATCTCTTTTTGAGCACCTCTCATTTAGTATCCATAAAGACCAAAAAGTAGCATTTATTGCAAAAAATGGTACCGGAAAAACAACCATTCTAAATATTTTGACAGGGTCAGACACTCCAGATTCTGGTAAAATCATATACAGAAAAGATGTGCGTATGGCATTTCTTTCTCAAGAACCAAAATTAAACCCTCTCTTGAGTATTAGAGAATCAATATTTGCTTCCGATAACCCAATCTTAAAAGTTATTGAAAATTACCATAAAGCCTTAGAAAATCCGAATGACACCAAAACATACCAATTTGCTTTTGATGAAATGGAACGCTTTCAGGCTTGGGACTTTGAAAACAAATACACCCAGATTTTATACAAGCTAAAACTCAACGATTTAGATGAAAAAGTAAATGCTCTGTCAGGTGGACAAAAAAAGCGGCTCGCTTTGGCAACAACCCTGCTTAGCAAGCCGGATTTACTGATTTTGGATGAACCTACAAACCACTTAGATTTGGAGATGATCGAATGGCTTGAAGCTTTTTTTGAAAAAGAGAGTATTACACTTTTCATGGTGACGCATGACCGCTATTTTCTTGAACGTGTATGCTCCACAATAATAGAATTAGATCATGGAAAAATTTATTCTTACAAAGGTAATTATTCATATTTCCTAGAGAAAAAAGAAGAGCGCATACAGAATGAAGCTACAGAAACCAATAAAGCAAAACAACTCTTCAAAAAAGAACTCAAGTGGATAAGAAGACAACCTAAAGCCAGAACCACAAAATCCAAATCTAGAATTGACGACTTTCAGAACATTAAAAAACGAGCGCATCAGCGCCGCCAAGACCATGAAATACAACTAGAAATTAACATGGAACGTCTGGGTGCAAAAATTTTAGAACTGCACAAGGTTTCTAAATCCTTTGATGAAAAAATCATTCTTGATGGATTCAGTTATACGATTCAAAAAGGTGAGCGCATCGGTATAATAGGAAAAAATGGAACAGGAAAGTCAACTTTTCTGAACATGATTACAGGAGGGCTAAAACCAGACAGCGGAAAAATTGTATATGGCGAAACACTAAAGTTTGGCTATTACACCCAACAAGGCATCCAACCAAAACCACAGCAAAAAGTTATAGACATCGTAAGAGATTATGGCGATTACATTCCACTTAAAAAAGGACGACAAATAAGTGCGCAGCAACTGTTAGAACGCTTCCTTTTTAGCCGACAAAAACAGTATGATTTTGTGGAAAAACTAAGTGGTGGAGAGCGTAAAAGGCTCTATCTATGTACCGTTTTAATACAAAACCCAAACTTTCTGATTTTGGACGAACCCACAAATGATTTGGATATTGTTACGTTGAATGTTCTAGAAAATTTTCTTTTGGATTTTCCAGGCTGTTTGATTGTAGTGTCGCACGATCGTTATTTTATGGATAAAATTGTTGATCATCTTTTTGTGTTTCAGGGTAATGGTATTGTAGAAAACTTCCCTGGTAATTATACAGATTATAGATTTTATGAAGACAGTAAACCAAATAATAGCCCAACCAAATTAAAGGCAAGTAAAAAACACAACACTGAAGCAGATTCAGTGGCAAAACTAAGTTTTAATGAGCAAAAAGAGCTAAAGAACTTAGAGAGCAAATTGAAAAGTTTAGAATACGACAAAAAACTACTCGAATCTAAATTTGAAGACCTTAGTTTAGATGTAGAGACTATTCAGAAACTTTCTAATGACCTTAAAGATTTAATTGAAAATATTGAGAAAAAAGAAATCCGCTGGATGGAACTAATTGAAAAGTTCGAATGAAACAAATTTGGTTGTATATCAAATTTTTGTGGCACTCCAAAAATCAACATGGTGTTCACTCCCCTTTTGTGTATGCCTTGGTCACCAAATGCTTTTACAATAATCTAAAACTAAAAAGCCATCGAAAACTTAAAACTAATTCCAAAGATTTCAAAAAAGCAAAATTAATCTATCGATTTATAAATTATTATGAATTTAAAACTATTTACCACCCAAATACATTGAGTGAAAATCTAGAAACCGCACTTTCCTTGTCCGACCATGGGCCAATTGTGTCAATTTATTCGGGGAAAATTCCGAAAATTAAAAGTTTTGAGACCACACAACTAATTTATCTAAAGTCCATCACTAATGATTCAGGTTTGGATCGTATTTTAAGTTCATGCAGTAATGATTCTGTAGTAATCATTGAAGGTATACGCCAATCTCCAGAAGACTTTAGACAGTGGAAAGTACTTAAATCCAATCCTTTAGTTCGTGTGAGTATAGATACGTTTTATTTTGGGTTTTTATATTTTCGAAAGGAACAAAACAAAGAACACTTTACAATTCGTGTATAATTTTCTTAACTTTAGAGTCTAATTTCGCTCTATGAAGATTTATACAAAAACCGGAGACAAAGGTAACACCGCATTGTATGGTGGCAGCAGAGTTCAAAAACACAATCTTTTTGTAGAAGCTTATGGAACAGTTGACGAACTCAATGCAAACATCGGTTTGCTTAGAGATCATTTGAATGATGCTGCCCAAATGAAAAGTCTAATTAGTATTCAAAAAGTTTTATTTGATTTAGGTGCACAACTAGCCTCTGGTCCCGTCAATAAGGAAAAAAACAAATCAAGACTTCCTCAAATTAAAAACAGTACCATTGAATTTTTAGAAACTGAAATAGACGAAATGAATATTTTGTTAAGCCCGATGACCCACTTTATACTTCCAGGAGGTCACCTCATTGTGTCGCATTGTCATATCGCTCGTTGTGTTTGTAGAAGAGCAGAACGTAGAGTAAGCCAAATAGCTGAACTTCATGATATCAATTCAAACATACTCATCTACCTAAATCGCCTGTCTGATTATTTATTTGTACTTGCAAGGCTAATTGCCAAACAACATAAAGCTGAAGAATTGAAGTGGATTCCCTCAAAAAACGAATGATTTTCGTTTGATTAATTTGCATTTTTTTCGCCCATAAAATACAAATCAAAAAAAAGTTAATAACTCCAAACTAATTATATGTATTTTTTCTTGCCTTTTTCAGGTAAAAATTTATTTTTGCAAAAAATAAATACATTATAATTATGTACTGGACACTCGAATTAGCATCGTACTTAAGTGACGCACCATGGCCTGCAACAAAAGATGAGTTGATTGATTATTCTATAAGAACTGGTTCTCCGCTTGAAGTTGTAGAGAATTTACAAGCTATAGAGGACGAGGGTGAAACTTATGACTCAATTCAAGAAATTTGGCCAGATTATCCTTCTGACGAAGACTATCTTTGGAATGAAGATGAATACTAAACCAAAAAGTCTCTTTTGAGACTTTTTTTTTGGGTTAATTATTCCCTAAAATTAAGAACAAGCCGTATATTTGACAGTCTTATATTCTGAGAATCAAAGACAGTAATTAGAACAACACCATAATGAGTATACTCAATTCAGTTTTAAAAGTATTTGTTGGTGATAAATCCAAACAAGACGTAAAGGCCATAATGCCTATCGTTAAAGAAATCAAGCTATTTGAGCCCAAAGTTGCCACTTTGAGTCATGATGAACTTCGAGCTAAAACAGAGGAATTTAAATCAAGAATTAAAGTTGCTTGTGCAGAACTTGAAAAGGAAATAGAAGAACTACGCAAAGAAATTAACAACAGTACTGATATTGATCACAAAGAAGAACTTTACGAAGAAATAGATCAATTGAATGATAAAATATACAGTACTACACAAGATGTTCTCAATGCCATTTTACCTGAAGCATTTGCTGTAGTTAAAGAAACGGCAAAACGCTTTGTCCAAAACACTTCAATAAAAGTAAGAGCTAGCGCTGTTGACCGTGAAATAGCTGGAAGAAAACCCTACGTCACTCTTGAAGGTGATTATGCGCTTTGGGCAAACTCTTGGGATGCTGCAGGCAAACCCATCACATGGGACATGATTCATTACGATGTTCAATTGATTGGTGGCGTAGCCATGCATCAAGGAAAAATTGCTGAAATGCAGACAGGTGAAGGTAAAACCTTAGTAGCTACCCTTCCCGTCTATCTAAATGCATTAACAGAAAAAGGGGTACATCTTGTTACTGTGAACGATTACTTGGCGAAAAGGGACAGCGCATGGATGGCACCAATTTTTCAATTCCATGGTATGAGTGTCGATTGTATTGATTTGCACAAACCTAATTCTGCTGAGCGAAAGAAAGCTTATAACGCAGATATTACCTATGGCACAAACAACGAATTTGGTTTTGATTATTTGCGCGATAATATGGCGCACACAACAGATGATCTGGTGCAAAAACCACACCACTACGCAATAGTCGATGAGATTGATTCGGTACTTATCGATGACGCACGAACACCTCTAATTATTTCAGGACCAGTACCCCAGGGCGATCGTCATGAGTTTATGGAACTAAAACCAAAAATTCAGGATATTGTTAGCGTGCAAAGAAAGTATCTTACAGGAGTTTTGGCAGAGGCTAAAAAAAGCATCGCAAATGGAGATACCAAAGAAGGTGGTTTTCAATTATTGCGTGTTTACAGAGGGATTCCAAAAAACAAAGCACTTATTAAATTTTTGAGTGAAGAAGGTATAAAACAACTGTTGCAAAAAACAGAAAACTTCTACATGCAGGACAATAACAGAGAAATGCCCAAAGTGGATGCAGAACTCTATTATGTTATTGATGAAAAAAACAATCAAATTGAACTTTCTGACAAAGGTGTTGATTACCTCTCTGGAGTAGATGATCCTAACTTTTTTGTCATGCAAGAAATGGGAATGGAAATTTCAAAAATTGAAAATCAAAACTTAGCCCCTGAAAAAGAAGCCAAACTCAAAGAAGAATTATTTAGAGAATTTGGTGTGAAATCGGAACGAATTCACACCATGAATCAATTGCTTAAAGCCTATGCTTTATTTGAAAAAGACATCCAATATGTAGTAATGGACAATAAAGTCATGATTGTAGATGAGCAAACTGGCCGAATTATGGACGGACGGCGCTATAGTGACGGGCTACACCAAGCAATTGAAGCAAAAGAAAACGTAAAAATTGAGGCAGCCACACAGACCTTTGCTACCATTACACTGCAGAACTATTTCCGTATGTACCGAAAATTATCGGGGATGACAGGAACAGCGGTTACAGAAGCTGGTGAGTTCTGGGAAATTTACAACCTCGATGTAGTAGAAATTCCAACAAATCGCCCAATTGCAAGAGACGACAGAGAAGATTTAGTATACAAAACTAAACGTGAAAAATACAATGCTGTTATTGATGAAGTAACTGATCTTTCTCAATCTGGACGCCCCGTATTAATAGGAACCACTAGTGTTGAAATTAGTGAATTGCTAGGTAAAATGCTTAGTATCAGAAAGATACCGCACAATGTTTTAAATGCCAAATTACACAAAAAAGAAGCTGATATTGTAGCCGAAGCTGGAAAACCAGGACAGGTGACTATAGCTACAAATATGGCAGGTCGGGGTACAGATATCAAGTTGTCTGAGGAAGTTAAGAAAGCTGGTGGGCTTGCCATTGTAGGGACTGAGCGCCACGACTCTCGTCGTGTAGACCGGCAGCTAAGGGGACGTGCAGGACGCCAAGGCGATCCAGGCAGTTCTCAATTCTATGTTTCCTTAGAAGATAATTTAATGCGCTTGTTTGGAAGTGAGCGTATCGCTAAAATGATGGACCGAATGGGTCTTGAAGAAGGCGAAGTGATTCAGCATTCAATGATTTCAAAATCTATTGAACGTGCGCAGAAAAAAGTTGAAGAAAACCAATTTGGTGTTCGTAAGCGATTGCTTGAATACGATGACGTTATGAATGCACAGCGTGAAGTGGTATACAAGAGAAGATTTAATGCACTGAACGGAGAACGTTTACGAGTAGATTTAGCCAATATGGTGTACGATACCGCTGAAATTATCACACAATATAATAAAGATACAAACGACTTTAAAAACTTTGAATTCGAACTAATTCGCTATTTTTCAATGAGTTCACCATTGGATAAAAGTGAATTTGAAAACGCATCAGCACAAGAAATCACAAGACAAATATATAAAGTCGCTTTTGAACATTATGAAGACAAAATGGAGCGAAATGCTGACCTAGCATTTCCAGTTATCAAAAATGTTTATGAAACACAGCGCGATAAGTTTAAAAGGATTGTAGTGCCCTTTACCGATGGTACCAAAACACTTCAAGTCATTACAGATTTGGAGAAATCCTATGAAACTAACGGTAAACAATTGGTTACAGATTTCGAAAAAAACATTTCATTAGCTATCATAGATGAGTCTTGGAAAACACATCTTCGTAAAATGGATGAATTAAAACAATCTGTACAGCTTGCCGTACATGAACAAAAAGACCCACTACTGATCTATAAGTTTGAATCCTTTGAATTGTTTAAGGCCATGATTGATCAGGTCAATAAAGATGTAATTTCATTTTTATTCAAAGGAGAAATACCTCGAGAGACCGCCAATACGATTCAAGAAGCAAAATCAAGACGCCGTGAAAAAGTTCAAACCTCAAAAGATGTAATTCCAAACATGGACGAACGTGCAGCGGAATCAAGAGCTGCAGGGAACACACAGCGTAGGTCTCAAGTAGTTGAGACGATTGTTAGAGAGCAACCAAAAATCGGCCGAAATGACCGAGTGGTAATCAAAAATGTAATGAGCGGAGAATCGAAAACTGTTAAATACAAACAAGCTGAACCACTTATTAAAAAGGGGGAATGGATTTTGGTCAAAATTGCCTAAGCCTCTACCCTTCTAACTTCAAAATCAAGCTTGGGTCTGGACAGTTATTCTTGTAAAAATCAAGTGATCTACTGTCACAAACTCCTGGGTAATCTCCAAAGTTTCCTTGCAAATCCTTTATGATTTGAAAATGCAAATGAGGTGGGTAATCTCCGTTAATTTTAGAAGAACCCAAAAAACCAATCACCTCCCCTGCTTTTATGTGTTGACCTACCTCAAGAGCTGCAATTGAAGCTAAAGATAAATGGCCGTAAAGAGTAAAAAATTGAAACTCATCAAACTGGTGTTCAATAATAATAGTTGGACCGTAGTCGCCGAAATTTGTGTTGTTTTTAAAACTGTGTATTCTACCACAAAACGCTGCTGTAACAGCTGTATTTACTACACACTACAGGTCTATGCCTAGGTGGATATCACGTTGATGGTTCTTATTTGTGTTGAAATGTATGCTACGACTGTAGAGAAGGCGTCGCTCCAAATACCCACCATAGGCAATCTGCTTAGAATGCGATTCCAAATAAGCATTGATGTAATTTGAAAAAGAAGAAGAGCTCCTTAAATCATTGATACTCAAAGAAGTATTTTGAATTGAAAGATCAATTGAAATATAAGACTCAATCCCTATTTCCGGCGCAATGACCATTACAGGCTTAGTACAAAAATTTACTAATAATTTTTCGAAATTCACTTAGTAAATATACTATATGCCAACAAGATTTTAAAAGTACAGCCCAAAAATTATCCTTAACTTTGGCTTAGACAATTAAAAATAGGGACGCTTTTTAAAATAAAGTATTGGAGAAAAAGAATAAAATTTTTAAAGGAGTAAAAGAACAAAAAGGGGTTTCTTATCAAGAAATAACCAACAAAAATGCTGTTGAAAAACTAAAACAAAAACGGCAAATAAAACGCACTGTAGATGAGCTTTTTAAAGGGATAACTTCAGGCGACACCACTTCGTTGAGTCAAGGAATTACTCTAATTGAAAGTACTAAGGCTGAAGACAGGGTGTTGTCAAATAAACTTATTGAACAGTGTTTAAGCATCGAAGCAACCAAATCGATTCGCGTAGGGATTACAGGAGTTCCAGGAGTTGGTAAAAGCACCTTTATTGAAGCCATTGGCAGAACTCTAGCCAAAAAAGGTAATAAAATTGCTGTTCTGGCTGTAGATCCAAGCAGCAGTAAAAGCAAAGGGAGTATTTTAGGAGATAAAACTAGGATGACTGAACTTGTCCGTGAGTCTAATGTCTTTATACGTCCAACAGCTTCCGGAAAAACCTTAGGCGGGGTTGGGCAATATACTAGAGAAGCAATTATCTTGTGTGAAGCTGCTGGATACGACAGAATTCTGGTTGAAACTGTGGGAGTTGGCCAAGGGGAAACTGCAGTTTATGAGATGGTAGACTTTTTTCTTTTGCTTAAACTTGCTGGTGCTGGTGATGAACTTCAAGGAATAAAACGAGGGATTGTAGAAATGGCTGATGCCATATTAATTAATAAAGCAGATGGATCAAATAAAGATGCGGCGAAATTGGCGATGAGTGCTTTTAGAAGCGCATTGCATCTTTACGCTGCTAATGCATCCGGCTGGAGCCCAAAAGTCATGTTGTGTAGTGCACTAGATCATACAGGAATTGATGAAACATGGGCAATGATAGAGGCTTATGTAAAATTTACTTCAACTAATGGCTATTTCCAAAAAAAACGAGAGGATCAAAATGTGCATTGGATGATGCAAACAATCAAAAACCAACTGAATATTGAGTTCTTTCAATACAGTAAAACCAAGAAATTCATAAAGCAACAAATCGAACTTGTGAAAAAAAACAAAGTATCTCCTTTTGTTGCGGCTCAAGCTGTATTAAGACAACACAAATCTTCGCTCTAAGGCTTTAAACAAGTTATAAAACAGATATCCTGAACACAAGCCAAAAATTAGTCCACATATAACATCTAATGGGTAATGCTTTCCCACATAAATACGACTGTATCCTACCATAACACTCCATGGAATCATTAAAAAAATAAACTTTTTATATTTTGTTCGGAGCATTAATATTGTAAATACAGCAGCAGCCATTGAGTTAGAAGAATGGCCGGAAAAGAAACCATATCCAGAACAATCTCCAAGACGCAACAACTCAACAATACCTTCTTGAGCACAAGGTCTCAAGCGCTGAAAACCAGACTTAAAAAGGTTGGTAATTTGATCGGTAAATGTTATCATAGACGCTAATGAAACTACTAACAAAAGAACAGCTCTTTTGGTCATGTTTTTAGACATTAAAAAAAGTAAAAACACATACAAAGGAACAAAAGTAAGTTTATGAGTAACAGCAAACCAGAAAGCATCCCAGCTGGGCGTGCCAAGATTATTTAAATACAATAGTAAACCACTGTCAAGCTCAAGAAGTCGATCGATTAGTTTCATCATTCATTTTTATATTTTGCAACTTCTGAGTCATAAAAAGAAGTTGCCTGTTGAACTGCATTTTCTGCTTCAGACTTAAGTTCTTTTTCGTCTTGTTGATCAAAGTCTTCGAGCCATTCCAATTCATCATTTTCAAGATTAATGATAAATCGAGGAAACTCTGTGTGAATAACATAAATGGCATTGGGATGGTCCGAATGATCTCCGAGAATAAATTTTGGTAGTGTCATGCCTTTAATTCTTTAGCAATAAGTTGTTTTGAAAGATAATTAAATCGAATATATAAAAAAATTGAGGAAGCCGTAAGCCCTGCTAAAAGTCCAATCCAAATCCCAGAGCTACCATATTTGGAAGCGTCTCCAAGGAAATAACTTACCGGAAAGCCTATAATCCAATAGGCAAAAAAGGTAATGAGTGTAGGTATTTTAACGTCTTGTAACCCTCTAAGCGCTCCAAGAAATACAACTTGTGTGCTGTCACTGATTTGAAATAAGGCAGCTATAATAAGAAGACTAGAAGCGATCTCAACCACATTTTGATTGTCTGCAAAGTGTGTAAGATCATTTAAATCTAAATAAAAAGTGGGTAGGACGTTATTAAAAATAAGAAAGATAAGAGCAAATAATATTGCTAAAGCAAGGCCCATTATAAAAATAGAAGTTGCTATCCTTCGAAGCTCAACAGGACGTTTTAACCCCTTCTGGTTCCCCACTCGAATCATGGCAGTAACGCTTAGACCTGTTGCAATCATAAAAGTCATTGAAGAAAGATTGAGAGCTATTTGGTTGGCGGCTTGTGGGTTTTTTCCCAAAGTACCGCTTAACCAAATGGCTGCTGTAAAAAGACCAACTTCAAAGAACATCTGTAACGCGCTTGGCAGACCTAAACTATTTATTTTTTTAAGCATAGAATGCTCAAGAACAAAGAGTTTAAGGTCTTTAACATATGCCTTTGTTTTTTCTAAACGATTTAGAAAATACCACATAAGCACAATCATCACAAAACGCGCTATTAGAGTACCTATTCCAGCACCAACAACACCCATTTTAGGAAATCCCCAAACCCCAAAAATCAAAACATAGTTAAAAAATACATTGATAACATTCGCTATAATGGTAGCATACATCGGAAACTTAGTAAGTGACATGCCGTCGCTAAACTGTTTAAGTGCTTGAAAAATAATAAGCGGAACGAGGGAAATAGCTATAATATCTAAATATGGTAAAGCCAAAACCACAACCTCTTGAGGTTGATTCATCATATACATTAGTGGCTTGGCTAGAAGTATAAGGGCAAACAATACTATAGCCAAAATGGAACACAAAACAAATCCATGCTTAAAAGCGGATTTTCCTTTAGCGAAATTATGCTCTGAATCGGCCTCTGCAACTAATGGCGTAATGGCTGTAGAAAAACCAATGCCTATTGACATAGCCACAAAGAAAAAACTATTCCCTAAAGAAACAGCCGCTAACTCTGCCGCTCCTAACTGACCCACCATAAGATTGTCAACCAATCCAACAATAGTGTGGCCAAGCATGCCCATAATAACAGGGGCCGCTAGGCGCCAATTGTAACTAAATTCTTTAGTGTAATCAGAAAACATTATTTTATGAGTTTAGGCGTCGTAGGCTATTCTTCTTCATCTTTTGGAGTGTCATCCTTTGAAGCAGTTCCGTAAACTCCTGAAGAAAGGAGCAAATTGTACCAACTCAATAGCTTTTTAATGTCGCTTGGGTAAACTCTATCTTCATCAAAATTTGGGAGAATAGAAAACAAATATTCTTCAAGATCATCTTTTGAAGCATTTGGAGAAGTTGAAGTTTCCTTACCCTTTTCATTATTATAAATTTTATCAAATACGTCAGCTAAAGAAATTTCACCCTCTAAAGTATATATTGAAATATCACTAAGTAAACTGAGGTTTTTATCAGCCTTGACGAATGTTCGTTTCTGATCTAAAAATGACTCAACAATATATCCGCCTCGACTCGGATTTATAAGTTTGTAAAGACCTGGTTTTTTGGAAATGGCTAAAATATTATCTAATGTCATTGAAGTGTGTTTTAAAATCTTTTTTTGGAAACTTTTGGGAAACGCATGCGGTAATCAACATTGATTTTTCCTTTAGATATTGAGCTTAATTTACTTTTTAATAATCGTTTTTTTAGAGATGAGACCTTATCCGTGAACAACACCCCTTCAATATGGTCGTATTCGTGCTGGATTACACGAGCAATAAGACCATTGAATTCCTGAGTATGGGTTTCAAAATTTTCATCTTGGTAGCGTATTTTAATTTCAGATTTCCTAAGTACATCCTCGCGTACATTGGGGATACTCAAACAACCTTCGTTAAAGGCCCATTCTTCACCAGATTCTTCTAAAATTTCAGGATTAATAAATGTCTTCTTGAATGATTTTAGTACTTTTCTTTCAGCTTCGGAATACGACTCATCTTCAGCAAAAGGTGCTGTATCGACTAAGAATATTCGAACAGATAATCCAATTTGTGGAGCAGCCAATCCTACACCGTAGGCGCCATACATAGTTTCGTACATGTTGGTTATAAGCGATTGTAAATCTGTATAATCTGCTGTTATTTCTGCAGCTCTTTTTTTTAAAACAGGATCTCCATATGCAACTATTGGCAATATCATTCTTTAATTATTTTGATGCCAAAAATACAACTCTCAAATTTTATAAAACAATGGAAGGTAAATTATTTGCGGTTCAAATAGGACTGAAGGATGAGGGTTGCACTAATTTCGTCGACAATAGCTTTATCTTTTCGTTTCTTTTTCTTCATCCCGCTATCGAGCATTGTTTGAAAAGCCATTTTTGAGGTGAAACGTTCATCCTCTCTTTCGATTGCAATCTCAGGGAATGTATTTCTCAAAGTTTTTAGAAACGGTTGTATAAGTTGTTCACTCTCGGAAGGTTGATTATTCATTTGCATTGGTAGACCAACAACAAAACAATCTACTTCACATTTAGTGCAATACTCTTTTAAGAATACTAAAAGGCCATTAGTATCGACGGTTGTCAGTCCAGAAGCAATTAGCTGCAGGGGATCTGTTACTGCTATACCCGTACGTTTTTTTCCAAAATCTAATGCAATGATTATACCCATTTAGACAAAAATACAATTTCATACAATTAGGAAGCTTATAAATAATATATTTTATAAAAACTGACTTGAACCTACATACATTTTTTTAATATGATTTATATTTGTCATTTAAAATTAGATTACATGCACGCATTACAGCAAACCATTGAAGCCGCTTGGGACAACCGCGCACTACTCAAAGAAGAAAAAACACAAGCTACAATACGGGAAATTGTCTCGTTATTAGACATTGGAAGTCTGCGTGTTGCTGAACCTACAGCAACAGGATGGCAAGTAAATGAATGGATAAAAAAAGCTGTGGTTATGTACTTCCCAATTCAAACCATGGAAACAATTGAAGTGGGGCCATTTGAATTTCATGATAAAATTCCATTAAAAAAAGATTACAAAGCTAAAGGGATTCGAGTTGTCCCCCATGCTATTGCTCGCCACGGTGCCTACATTTCAAAAGGCACCATTTTGATGCCCAGTTATGTGAATATTGGTGCTTATGTAGATGAAGGCTCTATGGTAGACACTTGGGCTACAGTGGGTAGCTGTGCGCAGATTGGAAAGAATGTTCACCTCTCTGGTGGTGTCGGAATTGGTGGAGTTTTAGAACCTCTTCAGGCCGCTCCAGTTATTATAGAGGATGACGCCTTTATTGGCTCTCGTTGTATTGTCGTTGAGGGGGTTCGTGTAGAAAAAGAAGCTGTTCTGGGCGCCAATGTAGTTCTTACAGGTTCAACAAAAATTATTGATGTCACAGGTCCAGAACCTATTGAACTCAAAGGGGTTGTTCCATCGCGTTCGGTGGTGATTCCTGGAAGTTATACCAAAACATTTCCTGCTGGGGATTTTAATGTTCCTTGTGCTTTAATTATTGGAAAACGTAAAGAGAGTACGAATAAAAAAACATCGCTAAATGATGCGCTCAGAACGCATAATGTTGCGGTATAAATAAGAGCAAAATAATTCTGTTTTTCATGGAAATTTTTTGATTTTAATATTTAAGAATTTGAATGAATTAAATTCAAAATACAAAATAATATACGCCTTCAAGTATTTAGGATTATGCATGGTGAACTGACTAACTTACTTTAAAAATTTTCTATCTTTACATAAACCGATTTTAAATGATTTATAAGCTAAGGCGTTTCTTCTTAAGACATTTGCGAAAGGTTCGTTTTTTGCCCTCAAAATTGTATGTAAAGATTCATTATGAATATTTTTCAGGAAACAAATTAGATCTAAACAACCCAAAAGACTTCACTGAAAAAATTGCTTGGTATAAAGTTTTTTACAGACCAAAGTCCCTGAATCAGTTGGTTGATAAATTTGCCGTTAGAGCATTTGTTGAAGAAAAAATTGGAAGTCAATTTTTAAATACATTTTATGGAGTATTTGATGATGTCAATGAAATTAAATTCGATGAATTACCTGAAAAATTTGTAATAAAAGCGACACATACAAGTGGTCACAACCTAATAGTGAGAGATAAAAATAAATTAAATCTAGACAAAACAAAGAAGTTGTTGAAAAAATGGCTAAAAATAAATCAATATTATAGAATAGGTCAAGAATGGGCTTACAAAGATGTAAAGCCAAGAATAATAATTGAGAAATATCTAGAACAAATTGATCAGAAGTCTCTAACTGATTTTAAGTTTTATTGCTTTGATGGAAAAGCTAAATTCATTGATATTCACACGGACAGAGAAGATGAACACAAACAAGGTTCTTTTGACTTAAATTTTGAACGTTTACCCTTTGGGGTGTCACGCTTCAAACAAATATATGAATCCCCTGAAAAACCCGTAAATCTAAAAGAAATGATTGAATGCGCTGAAGTACTTTCAGAAAAGCTCCCCTTTGTTCGCGTAGATTTCTATGCTATCGACGGTAAAACAATATTTGGCGAGATGACCTTTTACCCATCTGATGGACGAAAAAAGTTCTATCCCGAAAAATACAATAGAATTATCGGAGATTATTTTACGCTTCCAAAAATAATTAGATGACAAAAAAACATGTAGACAACAAAATTAAATCATCGCACCCAGTAGATGTTGTAATTTTATGGGTTGATGGGGAAGATCAAAATCACAAAGCAAAAATGCTACCCTATCTAGAGCAAAAAGAGAAAATTCAGTCAAAATCATTCAGAACACGTTTTGATCAAGTCAATGAAATACAATACACTATTGATTCTATTCTAAAGTTTGCTCCATTTGTAAGACAGATTTTTTTAGTAACAGATAACCAAATACCAGAATTTTTAAATAATAAAAAAAATCAAGATCAATACAGAACTGTGACTACTGTGGATCATAAAGAAATTTTCAAAGAGCATGAAACTTATTTACCTACTTTCAATTGTAGATCTATAGAAAGTTGTTTATTCCGAATACCAAACTTATCTGAACATTTTATATACTTTAATGACGACTTTTTTTTAATTAACGAAACTAAAATAGAAGATTTTTTTATTAAAGGTTTACCCGTTTTAAGAGGGAGATGGAAAAGTTTTGATGAAAATAAGTTTTATAAAAAATTTAAAACTCAGAGAAAAGGACATAAATTTGCACAACAACTTGCTGCAAAATTAGTTGGTTTTAATGCTTATTATAATTTTAGGCATACGCCCCACCCCATGCGAAAATCTACTTTTGAAACCTTTTTTAAAATCAATCCTGAAATATTTCATAGGAATATTAAGTATAGATTTAGAAATATCAATCAATTTACACCTCAAGGTCTAGCAAACCATATTGAAATAAAAAATAAATCGTGCGTTCTAAAAAAAGATAGACGGTTACTTTATTTTAGATCTTACAAAAAACCCCTACTGTGGTACAAATTAAAGCTTAATTTATTTTCAAAAAATAAACTTTTTTTTGCAAGCCAAAGCTTAGATTTATGTCCTCCAAAAAAATGTAAATACATTTTAAATTGGTTGAAAAATAAAATTCACCCGCAATAGACAAAATACAATAAGATTCAAAAAGTAATATAAATGCATTATAAATTTCTGATTTACATTTCATACAGTTATGCTTTACCAATTGGAATGCCCTTGGAAAAAGAAATAATAAAACGAGGTTGGGAAATACAATGGTTTGCAGATTTGGAGGATGGAAAAAAAGCACTAAAACACAAAACTAACCAGCTTAATACTATCGAACAAGTAAGCATCTATAGACCCCATGTAATTTTAGCTGTTACTAATGATATTCCAGATTTTATTAACGCTCTAAAAGTTCAAATTTTCCATGGGTTTTTAACCCATAAAAGGCCTGAAAAAAACACCGAATCACATTTTAGAATACGAGGTTTTTTTGATTTATACTGTACTCAAGGACCAAGTACAACTTCTGTTTTCAAAACCCTTTCTAAAAAACTGAAGCATTTTGAAGTAGCCGAAACAGGCTGGAGTAAAGTAGATCCTTTATTTCCAATAGAAAAACGAGAACGTCACAGCAGCCCAACTGTCATGGTAGCCTCCACATTTACTAAACGATTAAGCTTAGCATATAACGATGCGGTTATTAAAAAAATAAAAGACCTATCTGAAAGTGGATTATTTAAATTCATTGTGGTACTTCACCCAAAAATTCCAAAAGAAATTATTAAACGTTGGGAGAATATTCAAAATAATAATTTGAAATATGAAAACACGACGGACTTGATTCCATTATTCAAAAAAACAGATATAATGCTTGCTGACACGACGTCAGCGATTCAGGAGTATTTATTACAAAAAAAACCTGTGGTTACATTTAGACATAATGTGAAACGCAACTATTTAGTACAAATAGAAGATGTTGAAGATATTGAATCTGCACTAAATAAAGCTCTAGAATACCCTACCTACTTGTTGGATAATATTAATAAATTTACGATGGAACTTCATCCCTATCAAGATGGTCAATCAAGTGCTCGTGTGATGGATGCTTGTATTGACTTACTAACTAAAGACACTTCTTATATGAGGGCAAAGCCGTGGAACCTTATTCGAAAATATAAAATAAGAAAGCGCCTTGGAATTTTTACCTTAAAAAGTTATAATAGACCTTTCAAACCTAAAATGTAAACATGTCAATAAAATTATCAGCAGTAATTATTACCTTCAACGAGGCAGAACATTTAGATAAGTGCCTCTCCTCTTTGGAATCTGTTGCAGATGAAATTTTAGTTGTAGATTCCTTCTCCACAGACCGTACAAAAGAAATTTGCGAAAAACATGATGTTCGCTTTATCAAACAAAAGTTTCTAGGCTATAAAGAACAAAAGAACTTTGCAATGTCAAAAGCTAGATTTAATTATATTCTTTCTGTAGATGGTGATGAAGCACTTTCAGAACAATTAAAAAATTCAATATTAGAAATAAAAAACAATTGGACTCTAGACGGCTATTATTGTAATCGCTTGAATAATTATTGTGGGCAATGGATTAAATACTCTGACTGGTACCCCGATAGAAAATTACGACTATTTAAAAAAAACACAGGTGAATGGAAAGGAATTAATCCACATGACAGCTTTAAGCTCTACCATGGACGTAAAAGCGGAAGATTAAAAGGAGATTTATTGCATTGGATATACAGAGACTATAAAGAACATAAAGAGAAAGTTGAGCGTTTTTCCAGTATTGCAGCTCAGTCGTACTACGATTTAGGAATAAAATCATCTATTGTGAAAATTATATGGCGTCCAAGCTGGGCTTTTTTAAAAGCTTATTTATTTAGGCGTGGATTCTTGGACGGAAAAAACGGTTGGCTAATAAGTAAGGAAACTTTTAATGTCACTTATTTAAAATACACAAAACTCAGAAAAATTTGGAAAACTGAGAAGTTAATTAAAAAATAAAGTGCTTAGTTTTTCCAAAATCTAATGCTCTTCTTTAATCTTTTCTTTTTGTGAAAATTATATTGAAATTTCTTTGTACTAATCCACATCCTTTCAAATATAAAATCAGGGTCAGCTCCAATACAACGCGCATATTCTTTGCTCAGTATTGAAATCACATTTCTATCAGGTGTGAGACGACTAAAATTTTGAATCCTTTCGTTGAAGCTTAATGTCTTAAATTCCATTCTATTTAAATCAACTAGATAAAACTTATAAGAATCACCTGCTATTTTTACTAAGGTATTTCCTGGTGAGTGGTCCAAAAAATAAATTCCTTTTTCATGTAAATTAAATGTGAATCTGGTGAAAGCTTTCAAAATTTGTTCACGATTCTCAAGGTCAATATTCTGCGACAAATCCCTAAAAGTATAATCAGAATCAAGTTGTTCACTAATAAAATAACTTTCTTTAAACGAAAAAAATGATGAATTTTGAACATATGCAACAGGTTTAGGAGTATCTATACCCATATCTAATAGTCTATTAGCATAGTTGAAAGAACGCTCAGCTTTGCTCTTTCTAAAAGTATCATAAATAAATTGATTAACAAGATTTGGAATTTTGAACGATTTAATATTTAGTTTTAGGCCATCTGAGTCAAAAACTTTAATACTATTCCTTTTTGGGGTACCAAGTTGCAGCCCTTGGATTTCAAAATTCTCTATGAAATGCATCACTTTGGAGCGAAGTGGTTCATATGATTTGCTAAATACAATTTTCATAGTGCAAAATTACAATATTTTTTAGCATTTGGATAAAATAGCTAAGTATTCTTAGTGATTTTCACTTTATTTGCATACTGAAACACACTCTAAGAATCAATGGAAGTTGACTATAATTTAGAACTACGGAATGCTATTGACACACTAAAGCGCGGTAAAATAATGCTCTACCCAACCGACACCGTTTGGGGTATTGGATGCGATGCAACAAATTTTGACGCCGTTCAAGATATATTTACTCTAAAAAATCGGGAAGATTCCAAATCTATGATTTGTTTGGTTTCTGATATTCAAATGCTAAATGAATATATTGAAGAAATTCCTGAAACTGCGTATAACATCCTAAAATACGCCAATACACCAACGACTATTATTTACGATCGCCCCCGCCGTGTTTCAGAAAACTTAATAGCTCAGGACAATTCCTTAGCCATTAGAATGGTACAAAAAGGTTTTTGTGGACAATTACTCAAAAGGTTTAAAAAGCCTATTGTTTCAACCTCAGCAAATATTTCAGGAAAGCCAACACCAAAAGTATTTCAAGAAATTGAAAATGAGATTTTAAAAGGTGTAGACTATGTCGTAACTTTGGAACGAGAAAAAACAGCAGCAAAGCCTTCTTCTATTATTAAATTAAGCACAAATGGGGAAGTGAAAATTATTCGTTAGTAACCGTAATTACTCAGCATCCTATGAATCTTCAATCCGCTCTGAAAAACCCTATTTTCAAAATTATCTCTGCTTCAGCTGATGAGCTAGGCATGGATAGCTATGTTGTAGGTGGATTTGTTAGGGATCACATGCTCCAGCGAAATACTGGCCAAGATATTGATATTGTTGCTGTTGGAGATGGTGTTGCCTTGGCAAAAAAAGTTGCTGATAATCTTCCCAATAAGCCTAAAGTAAGCGTATTTAAAAACTATGGTACAGCTATGTTGCGGTATGAGGATATTGAGCTTGAATTTGTTGGTGCGCGCAAAGAATCATACACTAAAGAAAGTCGGAATCCAGAAGTAAAAATTGGCACTTTAGAAGATGATCAAAAGCGTCGAGATTTTAGCATAAATGCTTTGGCTATAGGGCTTAATGCATCAAATTACGGAACACTATTAGACCCATTCAACGGTACTGACGATTTGAAAAATAAACGAATTGTTACACCACTTGACCCAGATATTACATTTAGTGATGATCCACTGCGCATGTTGCGAGCTATTCGTTTTGCAACACAACTAGATTTTGAGATTGACCAAAATGCATTTAAAGCCATTTCGGAAAATTACAAACGAATCAATATTATTACAAAAGAACGTATAGTTGTAGAACTGCATAAAATTTTAGAAAGCCCTAAACCCTCTGTAGGCTTTTTGCTACTTGAACAAACAGGCCTTTTAGAGCTCATTCTCCCTGAACTCACAGCACTTAAAGGAATTGATGAAGTTGAAGGACAGCGCCATAAAGACAACTTTTACCATACACTTGAGGTTGTAGATAACATAGCACTGCATACAGATAGCGTTTGGTTGCGTTGGACCGCATTGCTACACGATATTGGAAAAGCACCAACAAAACGGTTCAGTAAAAAGGTAGGATGGACGTTCCATGGCCACGAGCTTAAAGGATCTAAAATGGTGTATCAACTCTTCAAACGCCTAAAAATGCCTTTGAATGATAAAATGAAATATGTGCAAAAATTAGTATTCATGAGTTCACGCCCTATAGCTCTAGCAAACGCAGATATAACTGATTCTGCCGTACGCCGATTGGTTTTTGACGCTGGTGAATATATTGATGACCTAATGACCCTTTGTGAAGCTGACATTACCACAAAAAACCCTCGTAAGTTTAAAAAATACCATAACAACTTTAAAGTTGTTCGTCAAAAAATGGAGGAAGTTGAAGAACGTGATCGAATCAGAAATTTTCAACCGCCAGTAACAGGTGAAGAAATCATGAAAGCTTTTCAATTGAAACCTTGTCGAGAAATCGGACAGATTAAAGAATTTATTAAGGAAGCTATTTTAGAAGGGCAAATCCCAAACGAACATCAGGCTGCATTTGCTCTAATGCTCAAAAAAGGAGCAGAATTAGGACTAACCATTAAAGTATGAAACAAAAATTCAGATCACTTGCTAAAACAGCACTCGTACTGATATATATTGTAATTATTGCTGGTGCCGTAGTCCGAATGACGGGTTCGGGAATGGGCTGCCCAGATTGGCCAAAATGTTTTGGTTATTACATTCCACCAGTTCAAGAAAAACAGTTACTATTCAAACCTAATCACCACTACAACAAAGGGGTCATGATTTTAGTGGACAGCGAAAAGTTTATGGTTGCAAATGAAGATTTCCTTAGCACTCAAAGATTCGATGCTAAAGATTGGACTATCTACAGTACCCATGATTATGTGGTTTATAATCCTGTTCACACATGGATTGAGTACATCAACCGGCTCATTGGTGCATTATCGGGAATACCCATATTGATACTAGGAATATGGTCATTTTGGTTTTTTAAAGAAAATAAATGGATCACATCAGTCGCAATACTAACTCTTTTGGGTATGGGCTTTCAAGCTTGGCTTGGGAAAACTGTTGTTGACTCCAATCTCGCCCCCTATAAAATAACCGTTCATATGGTTATGGCTTTACTAATTGTGGTATTCATACTATACCTGATTTTTAAAACTAAAACACATTTTAAGACACAGCGTTACAATGACTATTTTTATAAAATTTTGGGTGTAGCCTTAGTCTTAAGCTTGGTACAAATAATATTAGGCACACAAGTTCGTCAGTTTGTAGACGAGCAAACTAAAATCATTGGGTACGAAAAGTCGCTTTGGCTAGCCCAACCAGAGCTTAATTTTTATATTCATCGATCGATGTCCATACTTGTTCTACTAATGAATACTTATTTATGGTACACTAACTTAAAATTGAGTTTGGGGTACAAAAAAATTAATTTAGCTATGGGGTGTATTCTCCTCGAAATTTTAACTGGAATTCTGATGTACTATTTTGATTTTCCTTTACTTAGCCAACCATTTCACTTGGTGGTTGCCTCTGTACTGTTTGGAATTCAAGTGTATATTTTTCTGGAAATTTTACATCAAAAACAAAAAATTAATACTGAACGCGCTTAACAATAAACAAATATGATTTACAGATTTAGAGCAATTTTGGATCACGAGAATAAGGAGGATATTTTTCGAGATATCGAAATTCGAAAAACAGACACTTTTGAAGATTTACACAATGTACTTACCCAGTCATTTGGATTTGATGGCAGTGAAATGGCCTCATTTTACGTTAGTAATGACGACTGGCATCAAGGCCAAGAAATTGCATTATTTGATATGGGGCAAAATGAAGACATTAGAATGATGAACGAAACTATCATTGAAGATCTTTTAGATGAGGACAATACAAAACTTATCTACATTTATGATTTTTTAAACATGTGGACTTTTTTGGTAGAATTGGGTGAAATCGTTGAGGAGGCTCAAGGTACAGACTACCCAAATCTACTGTTTGTTTGTGGACAGGTACCTTCAGAAGCTCCAGAAAAGCAATTTGAAGCCGATCAATCTAATGAGGATTTAGACGGCTACCGCTTTGATGATTACGACGAACTGAATTTTGATGAACATTGGAATTAAAAAACAATATCTGTGCTTTCTGTTTTGTAGTTGCGTTTAACAAAATCGAAGGTGTGTTTTAAAATTTCACCCATATTTTTACTTTTGATAAACTTCGGGTCATTGGTATAATCAAAAATTTTAGTTTTCAACAATACTACATTTTCGGGGGTTGATACAGTGTCACTTTGCATACAATCTAAAAGTTTTTTTATTCGCTTATCAAAGCTTATCAAGCGCTTTGCTACCATGGACCGCTCTTCTAGTTTATATTGATTAATAGATTCTTTTTGAAATTGTTGTGAAACAAAATTCACTATGGTGAAATTTTCTTTAAAAAATTGAGGTCTGTACACATTAAATTTCCCTTCATAACATTGTTGGTCGAAATCTATTGCGCGAATTTTATACACTATACTGTCAAAATCGTGCGTCGGTACAATTACATAATTATAGGCTCTCATATCGCCCAAAAGGCGAATCATACAACGCTCGTTAAATTTTACAAATTCCTTTGCAATTTGTGATTTTTCGGAAAGTGTACAATTCGGAAGTAATGATTCAATAAATTCATCGCCAGGAATACCTGTGATATGCTCCTCGATTAGTGTGGTGTTGTACACCAAAAAATTTAAATTAAACGGAGACAGCATATGCTCCAATTCAAGTCCATAAATTCTAGAGGCATCCGCTTTTTTTACATAGAAATATGCATAATTGTCATTAAGAACATTACGAATCTTAATACGAAAAGGTTTTGAATTTCCAAATGTACAAAAATCAACAGCATCAACATTGAGGAATGGAATGGTCTTTTCATTTCCATCGGAGTGCAAAATGGTATATATTTTTTTTAAACTTAAGTCAATATCCAGGCGGTCGGATTCATTATAAAACACACGGGTCCAAAGTGTATCCTTATCATTTTTGTCGTACACCACTACAGAGCCATTAAAGCGCAATAAATCTTCATAAAAAATAGGCAATCGAATATTCCGATTGTATTCATTTAAATACGATTTTAACTTCGAACAAACAGGATAGGACGGTTTTTTTAATGATATTTTTAAATCCTCTTTCATAAAACTGCATTGTTTTAAATATTAAGATTGATACGCAGAGTATATATCAATGCACAAAATATAAATTTAAAGGATTTATTTATAAATTGTAACAATTTTAAATATATCTCGTCTTAAATTCATACTATTTAATTCAACAAATCCTTGACCAATATTTTAAGCATATCAAATCTCACAAAAAAGTTCGGCTACCTTACTGCAGTAAATGATTTATCCTTTACCATAAAAAGAGGAAATATCTATGGTATTTTAGGACCAAACGGTAGTGGAAAATCAACAACTCTAGGAATGATTTTGAATGTTGTGAACAAAACATCAGGCCATTATAATTGGTTTGATGGTGCGCTGAATACGCATCAGGCATTAAAAAAAGTAGGTGCTATCATAGAGCGTCCTAATTTTTATCCTTACATGTCTGCCTATCAAAATCTTAAGCTTGTGTGTAAAATAAAAGGCGTTTCGGCAGAGGCGATTGACAAGGTATTGGAAACTGTAGGTCTTGTAGAACGGAAAGATAGTGAATTTAGGACTTTTTCTCTTGGTATGAAGCAACGCTTAGCTATTGCCTCTGCATTACTCAATGCGCCCGAAGTTTTAATTCTCGATGAACCTACAAATGGTTTAGACCCACAAGGCATTCACCAAATTCGAGAAATAATCAAAGGAATTGCCCAAAAAGGAACTACAATTCTTTTAGCTTCTCACCTGTTGGACGAGGTTGAAAAAGTCTGTACCCACGTTGTTGTACTTAGGAAAGGAAAAAAACTCTATGCGGGACGAGTAGATGAAATGATATCAAGCTATGGATTTTTTGAACTGAAAAGCTCTGAGACAAGCAAGCTCATTGAATTTATTGAAAAGCACCCCAAAATAAGTCATCACAAACAAGAAGATAGCCTTATCACAGCTTTTCTCTCAGCTCCGCTTTCAGCTGAAGATTTGATACAAAAGCTGTTCGAAAAAAGAATTATAGTTACACATTTTATTAAACGAAAGGAAAGTTTGGAAGAACAATTCTTACAACTCACAGACCAAGAATGATTCGTCTTTTACAGTTAGAACTACAGAAACTATTGCTTAACCGCACGAGCAAAGTATTGATATTTATATCCTTCATCCTGCCGCTGTGCGTAATTGTATTATCGGCTATTAAAATCAACTTTTTTGGTTTTTTTACTCTTGAATTAGGGGAGTTAGGGATTTTTAATTTTCCAATGGTTTGGCACATTACAACCTATTTTTCCGCCTTATTTAAATTCTTTTTTGCTATTGTGGTAGTTTCAATGATTGGGAATGAGTACAGCAATAAAACACTAAAACAAAATCTTATCGATGGATTGAGTAAAAAGGAATTTATATTATCTAAGTTCTATGCTATTGCTTTTTTTTCTTTAATTTCTACGCTAATTATTTTCTGCATTTCATTGATTTTAGGCCTCGTTTATTCCAGCTACAATGAAATTAATATTATCATCCGAGAAATAGAGTTCCTCCCAGCCTATTTTATAAAATTAGTTGGGTTCTTTTCGTTCTGTTTATTTTTGGGGGTTTTAGCTAAAAGGTCGGCCTTTGCGTTGGCATTTTTATTTGTCGATTTTATTTTTGAGTGGATTGTATTCGGACTAATATCATGGAAATCAGACATGGCATTAGCAATAAAAGTTCAAAACTTTTTCCCACTGACCTCAATGTCTAACCTCATCAAGCAACCATTTCAGCGCGTGGCCATGACTAAGTTTCCTAACAAAAATGATTTAGATTACGATTATGCAGTTCATTTTGATTCGATGCTTATCGTGACCTTGTGGGTTGTAGTTTTTGTTTACTTATCTTATTATCTTCTTAAAAAAAGAGATTTATAGTGCTATCTTATAGCACTTACAAACACCTTTAAATTTTTGTTAAGTATTTTACTATTCAACCTAATAGTTTTAGATTTACGTATATAATTTTTTATGAAAAATCTTTTTATTTACGCTCTTTTTTTAGTGAGTATTTTGGGCTTCTCACAAGCTGAAGCTTCCCACTGGTATTTTGGTGAAGGTGCTGGTCTTATTTTTGATTTAAGTACAGATACTGTTTCAGCTACTACTGATGCAGAGAATACAATAAATACAAATGAAGGTTGCTCTTCAATTGCAGATTTTAACGGAAATTTATTATTCTACACAGATGGTCGGAATGTTTGGGACAAAAATCATAATATTATGCCTAATGCAAACTACCCAGCAAATGGCCTTTTAGGAGATCCATCGAGTACCTCATCTGGCCTTATTGTACCAAAACCAGGAAACCCAGATCAATATTATGTCTTTACTGTAGACGAACCTCATCACCAAAATGCTTTTGCCTTTCCGAATCAGGGACCAGCAGATCAATCTGGCAATTCTCTGCCAAATTACACTTTTTCTGGTGGTGGTAACGCCGGGGCGGTCCCTGAGGCGGACGATGGCTTTAATAATGGATTGGCCTATTCTTTAGTTGATTTATCGCTCAATGGCGGAAATGGTGACGTTGTTCCATCAGAAAAAAATAGACAACTTATTACATATGATCCTACAGATCAAGGACAAGCCAGCTATAAATGTTCTGAAAAAATTACAGCTGTAGAGCATGCTGATGGGGCTTCTTATTGGGTTTTAACTCATTTTATAGATAAGTTTTATGCTTTTAGGATCGACAATTAA
>Ga0233402_1000084_pt1 | contig 34732 bp, 30 predicted proteins | sample 54DmetaG_FD_182705 | JGI IMG/M metagenome (GOLD analysis project Ga0233402, IMG submission 182705) | Seawater microbial communities from Monterey Bay, California, United States - 54D | ecosystem: Environmental > Aquatic > Marine > Coastal | place: USA: California | collected 2016-11-11 | reverse complement strand
TTCAATTTAGCTGTATCCAACAAAACTTTAGGCGAGGAAAGTGTACTAAAGCAAGCTATCGCTTATGCAAAAACCAAAAACAAACCTATTCATTTGCTCGGACTCTTGAGCGATGGCGGTGTGCATTCGCATATAAATCACTTATTTGGACTACTTGACACTTTAGAGGAAAATGATATTGACAAAGCGTACGTACATGCTTTTACAGATGGAAGAGATGTAGATCCAAAATCAGGATTTGGTTTTGTTACCGAATTAGAATCACGACTGGAAGGTTCTCCTATTCAACTTGCCTCAGTAACGGGACGATACTACGCGATGGATCGAGACAAGCGTTGGGAGCGTACAAAATTGGCTTTCGATGCTTTGGTCCATGGTAATGGAGAATTCTCAAAAGATTTGACAAAAAGCATTAAGAACAGTTATGAAGAAGATATTACTGATGAGTTTCTAAAACCAATAATCGCAACAAACCAGAACAATGAAGCAGTTGCGAAAATAGAAGAGGGTGATGTTGTATTGTTTTTTAATTTTAGAACAGATCGAGGACGGCAGCTGACAGAGGCGTTGAGCCAGAAAGACTTCCATGAATATAATATGCATGCTTTAGATTTGAAGTATGTTACCATGACAAATTATGATGATAACTTCAAAAATATTGATGTTATTTTTAATAAAGAAAATCTAAATAACACCTTAGGTGAAGTCCTTGAGGCTCATGGAAAAACACAATTACGTATAGCCGAAACAGAAAAATATCCACATGTTACTTTTTTCTTCTCTGGGGGAAGAGAAACACCTTTTAATGGCGAGCAGCGCATATTAAAAAACTCACCAAAAGTACCTACTTACGACCTCAAACCAGAAATGAGTGCCTTTGAATTACGCGATGCACTCATACCTGTCTTAGAAAAAGAAGAAACAGATTTTATCTGCCTTAACTTTGCCAATGGAGATATGGTTGGACACACCGGTGTGATGGACGCTGCTGTAAAGGCTTGTGAAGCGGTAGATCAATGCGTAAAAGATGTTGTAAATAGCGCTTTGGAACACAATTATACAACACTTTTAATTGCTGATCACGGTAATTGTGAAACCATGATAAATCCCGATGGCTCTCCTAATACAGCACATACAACAAACCCAGTCCCTATCATCCTTATTGATAAAGATTTAAAACAAATTGAGGATGGAATTCTGGGGGATATGGCCCCAACAATATTAAAGCTAATTGGCATTAGCCCTCCCGCTGTAATGACTCAAAAATCTCTGGTTTAAATCTAGCTAAATTTAAGAATCAAACTAAAGTTTTTGAGTATCTTTGTGCTTTGAAATGAAGACGCTTAATTTAAAAACTGCTGAAGAAATTGAACTCATTCGCGAGAGTGCGCTTATCGTGTCAAAAACCCTCGGGATGCTTGCTAAAGAAGTTCAACCTGGTGTTACTACACTTCATCTCGATAGTCTAGCAGAAACATTTATAAGAGACCATGGAGCCATCCCTGGTTTTTTAGGTCTTTATGATTTTCCAAATACATTATGTGTAAGCCCTAACGAACAAGTAGTCCACGGAATTCCAAATGACACACCTCTAAAAGAAGGTGACATTATTTCTATAGATTGTGGCGCCCTAAAAAATGATTTTTATGGTGATCATGCCTACACTTTTCCCGTTGGTGAAATAGCAGCAGAAACACAAAAACTTTTAGAAGTCACAAAAGCATCACTTTATGAAGGCATTAAGGCCTTCAAAAAAAATAACCGCGTTGGTGATGTGGGTTACGCGATCCAAAATTATTGTGAGTCATACGGATATGGAGTTGTCAGAGAATTGGTAGGCCATGGATTGGGGCGCGTAATGCACGAGGAGCCTGAAATGCCTAATTACGGTAAACGTGGGCGCGGAAAAAAATTTGCTAACGGAATGGTTGTTGCTATCGAACCAATGATCAATATGGGGACTCAACGCATCAAACACCACAGCGACGGTTGGACCATCACTACTCGAGACAATAGACCTAGCGCACATTTCGAACACAATATAGCCATGGTAGATGGAAAACCAGAACTACTGTCCACATTTGCTTATATTAATGAAGCCCTTGGAATAGAAACTGATGAAGAACTGGAATATACAAGATAATTTTTAATTAAATATTTTATGACACCTATTCAAAAAATAGAACATGAACTTATAGATTTGAAAACACAGATTAATAAGCACCCACTCTACAAAACGCTCGAAACTATTGAGGATGTAAAAATATTTATGGGAATTCATGTATTTGCTGTTTGGGATTTTATGTCTTTGTTAAAAGCACTTCAAAATTTATTGACCAACAGTAATATACCATGGACACCAAAGGGCCACGGGGAAGCAGCGCGATTTATCAATGAAATTGTAATGGGGGAAGAAAGTGATGTAAATGAATCAGGTGAGGTAAAAAGCCATTACGAAATGTACATCGATGCGATGGATCAGATTCAGGTTAATACTTCAAAAATAAAAGCCTTTATAACCTCCATAGAAAATGGCGATTCAATTGAAATAGCACTAGAAAAGCACAAAATTGATAGAGCAATAGCTGACTTTATAAAATTTACTTTTGAAGTTATTAATAGCGGAAAAGCACACCGTATAGCTTCGGCCTTTACTTTTGGTCGTGAGGATGTAATTCCTGATATGTTTTTTGAAATTATTCAACAATCAAAAACAGATAAAGAGGATAATCGCTACAGTAAGTTGTTGTATTATTTGAATCGTCATATAGAAATCGACGGAGATGAACATGGTCCTATTTCACTAAAAATGGTTGAAACTCTTTGTGGAAATGATGAGCAAAAATGGAGTGAAGCACTTGAAGTGGCAAAGACGGCCCTTCAACAACGCATATCGCTTTGGGACTTCATCCAGAAAACTATTTTGCCTACAAAACAAATGGCGGTAATGCAATAGTTTTAAAATCCATTAAAAGATTTAAAACCTAATTCTTTGTTTTCATCCTCGAAGATTATATAAACTCTTAATTCGGGATGCACACTCAAAAATCCTGAAAAGTCTTCAACTTTCATGGTTTGAAGAGCAGTAGCATACGCATCGGCAATAATACAGCTTTTGGCTACAACAGAGACACTCAGGATATTGGTTCGGCTTGGATAACCTGATTCTGTATCAATTATATGCGTGTACTTCCGTCCATTTTCATCAATTTTATATTTGCGGTATGTACCCGATGTTGCCATGGCCTCATTGTTAAGGACAACAGTATCAATATAGGGAACCTCACTTTCTAAATTTGGATTTTGAACACCTATTTTCCATGGTGCTGTTTTGATGGAATTTATACCACCACATATGATTTCGCCTCCAATTTCCACCAAAAAATTATCAACACCACTGCGTTTTAAAAAATTGGCTATTCGATCTACCCCGTACCCCTTAGCAATAGCATTAAAATCAATTTTAGTAGCTTCGGGCTTATTGATATTTAAACCATTAATTGACACTTTATCTAAACCAACAGATTGCATCAATGCTTTTATTTTCAAACTATCGAGTTGTTCTACTTTACCTTCAGGACCAAAATCCCATGCATTTACTACGGCTCCAATAGTGGGGTCAAATCGGCCGTTTGTTGTCTTATGAATAAGCTTAGAGGTTTGGAATACGGTTTTAAACTGAGAATCAATTTTTGTCGTTTCATTACTATTAACTTTTGAAATAATTGAATTCGGAATATAGGTTGACATTGATTGATTGATGTCCCTAAAAATTAAATCAAACTCAGATTGATAATTACGTGTACTGTCATAAATAATACTGTATGTAGTGCCAAAGATAGCACCAGAGTTACGCTGCTGTTTGACTTTGTCTTGGCAAGAGACTAAAACTATTAGAAATAAAAAAACTGCGTTTCTCATTGATTTAAAATTAATTCATATGCGCCTCTATAACCTGAATCCCGTTGTACTCAATCAAGTATTCTTTGTCTAAATAGACAGGTAAATCTTCGCCTTCAGGATTACCAACAGCTACCCCGGCATACAAAACTTTCGCATCTTTATCAAAAGCATGCTTTTTAAAGGTCTCCATCCAAACTACGTCGTAATTATTTGGATTTTGCGGCAATTTAACAACCCGAACAATGACAAAGAAATACTGATTATTTTTATCAATACAGACAAACTGTGGATGCTTTTTTAGTTTACTATTAATCGCAACAAATTCAAAACCTCTAGATTCTAAATCTTTGCCAACATGGTTCATACCCAAGTTGTGTAATTCTTGCTTAGAAAGTGCTTTTGACATGGTACAAAAATACAAAAAGCTCAACATAAGTGTTGAGCTTTTTTCGTTAATAGAACGATAAAATTTTATCCTCCAAAATCATCAAATCGGATGTGCTCATCTGGAATTCCGAAATCTTCACCCATTTTTTGAACAGCTTTATTCATTAATGGGGGACCACAGAAGTAGAGTTCGATATCTTCTGGAGTTTCATGATGATTCAAGTAGTTATCAATTACACAGTTGTGAATAAATCCAACAAAACCGTCACCAGGTGCATCGATATTTTCTTTTACTTTCCAATTGTCCTCTTCCATCGGTTCAGAAAGAGCAAGGTAGAATTTGAAATTAGAAAATTCGTTTTCTAATTGTTGGAAATGATCTAAGTAAAACAATTCTCTTTTAGATCGACCACCATACCAATATGTTACTTTACGACCGGTTTTTAACGTTTTGAATAAGTGGTAAAGGTGAGAGCGCATTGGTGCCATTCCTGCTCCACCACCAACATACAGCATTTCTGACTCACTCTCATTGATGAAGAATTCACCATAAGGTCCGGAGATGGTAACTTTATCACCAGGTTTTTGAGCAAAAATATAAGACGATGCAACTCCAGGATTAACATCCATCCATCCATTTTTAGAACGATCCCATGGCGGGGTAGCAATACGAACATTCAGCATTATTTCTCGACCTTCTGCTGGGTAAGAAGCCATAGAATATGCACGCTCTACAGTTTCGCTATTTTTCATTTTTAAGGGCCATAATCCGAACTTATCCCATTCGTTTTGGAATTTTTTGGGATCGTCGTGTTCTTCTGGATGCGCAGTTATATCCATTCCTTCAAAATCGATCTCGCATGGTGGAATTTCAATTTGAATATACCCTCCAGCCTTATACCCCATATCTTCTGGGATTTCAACAACAAACTCCTTAATAAAAGAGGCTACATTGTAGTTTCGTACTACAGTGGCTTCCCATTTCTTTATTCCAAAAACCTCTTCTGGTATGGTGATTTCCATATCTTGCTTCACCTTAACCTGACAAGACAAACGTGCGCCGTGTTTCAACTCTTTTCTAGAAAAGTGAGGCGTTTCTGTAGGTAATGCTTCTCCACCACCAGACAAAACATGGCATTCGCACTGTATACAAGTACCACCACCTCCACAAGCAGATGGTAAAAATATTTTTTGGTTTCCGAGTGTAGACAATAAAGTTCCCCCAGAAGATACTTCAATTTCTCTTTCACCATTAATTAGAATCTTAACAGGTCCCGAGGGAGATAGCTTTTGTTTTACAAAAAGAAGCACACTAATGAGAAGTAAAGAAATCACTAAGAATGCTACGACAGTAGCGATAACGGTTCCGGATGTTCCAGCAGCTAAAATAATCATTTTAATTTTCGGATTTAGTATTGTTAACAATTTCATTTTCCTGTTCTAAAATAGGTTTTACTTCGACTTTCTCTACCTTTTCGGCTGACTCAGCTGGAGCTTCATCACCACCAGTCAACATGCCGCCAAAACTAAGAAAACCAATACCCATCAAACCAGTTACAATAAAGGTAATTCCCAAACCTCTCAAAGGGGCAGGAACATTTGAATATCTAATTTTTTCACGTATTGAAGCTATGGCCAAAATAGCTAAAAACCAACCAATACCTGATGATATACCATAATTGACAGCTAACCCAAATGTTTCGATTTCACGCGATTGCATAAATAGTGATCCGCCCAAAATAGCACAGTTTACTGCAATAAGTGGTAAAAATATTCCTAAAGAGTTATACAATGAAGGTGAAAATTTCTCAACAATAATCTCAACCAATTGAACCATTGTAGCAATAGTAGCAATAAACATAATGAAGGATAAGAACCCTAAATCGTAGTCTGCGAATTCTTCCCCTAACCAAGATAGTGCTCCAGGCTGCAATAAATACTGATCAAGCAACCAGTTTAGTGGAACAGTTATAGCGAGTACAAAAATAACTGCAGCTCCTAATCCCACAGCTGTAGCTACCTTTTTTGAAACAGCTAAATAAGAGCACATGCCCAAGAAAACTGCAAACACCATATTATCAATAAAAATTGATTTAAAAAATAATTCGATGTGTTCTATCATTGTAGTTTAGTTTAAATTCTATTAAAAATTAATCTTCAATTAATGCTTCATTTCTACTGCGCTGTACCCAAATTATAAGGCCGACGATGATAAGGGCCATCGGAGGCATCAGCATAAAACCATTATTTTCATATCCTGTAGAATATAGTCCTGTTTTTTCAATAGGATCACCCAAAACTGGAACTCCAAATAAAGTTCCGGAGCCTAAAAGCTCTCTAAAAAACCCAACAATCAAAAGAATAACAGCATATCCAAAAGCATTACCGATGCCATCTAAAAAAGCTTTCCAGGGACCATTTCCCAGTGCAAAAGCCTCAAATCGACCCATGATAATACAATTAGTGATGATTAACCCTACAAATACAGATAATGTTTTGCTAAGCTCATATGCAAACGCTTTAAGAACCTGGTCCACAATAATTACCAATGAAGCTACAACAATAAGTTGAACAATAATTCTGATTTTAGAAGGGATAATATTTCGAATTAATGAGATTACAACATTACCAATACCTAACACAAACAAAACGGCTATTCCCATCACTAATGATGCTTTTAGCTCTGCGGTAATAGCTAAAGCTGAGCAAATACCTAATACTTGAATAGTAATCGGGTTGTTGTCCGTTAAAGGATCCGTGATCAACTTAGCATCTTTTTTAGAAAGTAGTCCCATGGTTTAGTTGTATTGATTTTTTAAGTTCTTGAAAAAAGGTAAATATAATTTCAAATCTGACTTGATCATTGCTGAAACACCGTCCCCTGTAATGGTTGCTCCAGCGAGTGCATCAACCTCGTAATCGTCTTTGATAAGATTTTTGGGGTCATTATTGCCTTTAGCAACTGTAATTCCTTTGAATTCTCCAGATGCAGTAAGTAATTTCTCCCCATTAAAATCATCCATAAAATAGCGTTGCTTAATGTTTGCTCCAAGTCCAGGAGTTTCCCCCTTGTGGTCAAAATAAGCACCTTGGATAACCATGTTCTCATCCATAGCCACATACCCCCATATTGCGTCCCAAAGGCCTTTCCCTCGGATTGGTGCTATGTAATATGTTTGTCCTGCTTTTTGTCCAACAAATAAAGGTAAATCTCTTTTTTGCCCATTTTTTGCTTTTGCTTGTTCTTTTTTTACATCGATAAGATAAGCCTCATTGTTTTCTACAGCGTTTCCGCTTGCATCGACAATAAGTTGTTTTGCAATGTATTTAGAAAATTCATCGGCAACTTTATCAGTTCCAACAAAAACAATATCGGTCGCACCATTTTCATTGACACCCATTGCATAGAGTATGTTTTGCTGCTTTTCCATGCGCTCATTCTCTACAATATTAGGTTTCAACGACGATGCTGTAAAAGCGAGCAGAGATCCAACAACAACTACCATTCCAATGGCAAAAAGGATCGTATATTTATTACTATCTGTATTATTACTCATAATTATGCTGTTTTGACTTTAACTCGTTTCAAACGTTTCTTGACATTTCCTTGGACTACATAATGGTCAATTGTAGGCGCAAAAACATTCATTAATAAAATGGCTAAAAATACGCCTTCAGGATAAGCTGGATTGAAAACACGGATCATAATCGATATAAAACCGATTAAAAAACCATAAATCCATTTCCCTTTGTTGGTTTGTGCCGCGGTTACGGGGTCCGTAGCCATGTAAACGGCACCAAAAAGGATACTTCCAATGATAAGATGCTGCCAAAAAGGAACACTCATTAATCCATAGAATTTGCTAGTTGAAGTTATGATTCCAGCATCAACTACACCATTGAAAATTAGACCCATAACAAGAGCACCAATAATAGTACTTAGAATAATTCGCCAACTTCCTACTTTGGTAAAAATTAGAAAAAGAGCACCAAAAATGATTAATAATTTTGAAGTTTCTCCAATAGAACCAGGTATAAGACCAAAAAACATATCAGCGTAATTGTATACTACATCCTGGCTTTGAGCATAACTCCCTAAAATTGTTTCACCAGAAATAGCGTCGGCAGTGCCAGCACGTTCAACAGCACCATGAACCCAAACTTTATCCCCACTCATCCAGGTCGGATAAGCAAAAAATAAGAAAGCACGAATGGTTAGGGCAGGATTCAAAATGTTCATCCCTGTACCACCAAAAACTTCCTTTCCTATAACAACGCCAAATGCTACAGCTACAGCCAACATCCACAGTGGGAGATCAACCGGAACGATCAGTGGTACAAGCATACCTGTTACCAAATAACCCTCTTCAACTTCGTGTCCTTTGATGACAGCAAATATGAATTCTATGAGCAGACCGACGCCGTAAGAAACAACTACCAATGGCAATACTTTCCAAATCCCAATGACCAAATTGTCCCAAGTCCAAAAGGTTGAGCCTAAAAACCCATGCGCAGCATCTATAGCTCCCAAGGCCAGATAATGTTGATAGCCAGCGTTGAACATACCAAAGATGAGGCAAGGCACCATGGCCATGATCACCGTATTCATTGTACGCTTCAAATCATCGGCAGCTTTAATATGTGTACCGTTGTGCGTGGTTTCATTGGGGAGATACAAAAACGTATGAATGGCATTAAAAGCGGGTGCCATTTTTGTCCCTTTATATTTTTCTTTAAGATTGTGTAAGTTTGATTTTAAACCCATTTAATTTGTGTTTTTCATTTTACTTTGAAATGAATAGTTATCCAATTTCTTTAATCATTAAATCTAATCCTTCTCTTATTATCTTTTGGTGTGGTTGCTTAGATACACAAACAAACTCAGTAAGTGCAAAATCTTCAGGTGCAACTTCATACATTCCTAAGGCCTCCATCTCATCAAGATCTTTGTACATACATGCTTTTAGAATTTGCATTGGAAATATGTCCAAAGGAAACACCTCTTCATAAGAACCTGTCAATACAAAAGCTCTATGTTCACCATTAGTGTTAGTGGTGAGGTCGTATTTTTTATTGGGAGTTAACCATGAAAAAGTCAACGCGCGAGAGGTAGAAACTTTATCAAATACTGGTTTGTTCCATCCAAAAAATTCATAGTCATCTCCTTCCGGTATTACCGAAATTACATCACTGTAGTAATCTAAATAACCATCGGGTTTAATCTCTTTCCCAGACAATACATTCCCAGAAATAATTCGTGCGTGTGCATCTTTTGGTATTCCTCGATCATAAATCATAGTTGCTATCTCACTTCCTATTCTAGTTGTCAAATAGCGTGGCTGTTCAATTTGTGAGCCTACCAAAGCCACTAGGCGTTCGGCGTTAAATTTACCTGTCAATAAAAGCTCACCAATAATAACTAAATCTTGCGGGGTAACGGTCCAAACCGTTTCGCCCTTGTTTATTGGATCAATTTTATTGATAAGCGTTCCGACATTTCCTGAGGGATGCGGTCCAGAAATTCTATGTATTGCTATGTCCTCTAAATTGGTGAAAGGTGAGTGTGCATCTTTTGAAACCCCTACGTGTACTTTCCCTTTTGTCAATTTTGACAAGGCAGTTACCGCAACCTGCAATTCAGCTTCCTTACCTTTAAGCGTAAAATTATAATCTGCAGCTAGTGGTGCTGTTGCGTGAGCGGAAACAAAAATGGCTTTTGGTTCTCGGTTAGGGTCTGCAATTATAGCGTATGGACGCTGTTTGATAAATGGCCAACAGCCCGAGGCGAGCAAAGTAGCCTTAATTTGTTCGGCTTTAACACTGCTTAACTTTAATTTATCGTGTTCTTGAAAAACCAATGTTTTGTCAGCTTTGATTTTAACTTCCAAAATACGGCGTTTTTCACCACGTGAAATTTCAATAATCTCACCAGAAACAGGAGAGACGAATTTGATATCTTCGTTGGATTTATCAAAAAATAAAGCTTCACCAGCTTTAATCTTTTGTCCCATTTTGACTAATAATTTTGGTGTTACACCGTGGAAGTCTTCAGGTCGAATCGTGTAGAAGTTGCTTTTGATAGCGCTCGTTTTACTTAGCGCCGCTGCTCCCACTAATTTGATATCGAGACCTTTTTTAATTCGAATGTCGTTTGACATATGTTTTTGGTATTGAAATTTGTATCTAAAAATCGAGCAAATTTACAAATTAAAACTGCATTTGTCACAACAATTAAATGGATTTTTTTGTTAAAATTAGTATTTTATATAAGCGGCAATTTTTACTTATATTTACTATCAAAATTTTGTTTATGCTCAAATCACATCAAACACTTTTACTTTGTAGTTTTTTGATAAATTTATCGACTTTGTCTTTTGGGCAAATCAAAGAAGTAGATCCGCCACAAGACATTAAAACCATAACATTTGGCGGACAAAAAGATTATGCGATGCTTCCAATCATAAATCTAAATGAACGCATCTTTTTGGAGTTTGATGTACTCAACAATTTGGAGGAAGATTTTTATTATGTCATTGAACACTTCGATTACGATTGGACACCATCACCTTTGATGAAGGCTGAATACCTCAGCGGAATGGACAATCTCAGAATAATTGATTACGAAAATTCTTTTAATACCTATCAAATTTATTCGCATTACAGACTACAAATTCCAAACCCACAAACGCGTCTAAAAGTTTCAGGCAATTACCTAATAAAAATTTTTGACGAAAATGATACTTTAGTTTTTAATCGAAAATTTATGGTTAAAGAAGAACAAGTTGGTGTTGGGGTTCAAGTCAAAAGATCCAGAAATGTAGCGATGATAAATGAAGCTCAATCAATAGATTTTAGCATAAAAGCAAATACAATAAACTTAAATAACCCTGCGCAAACCGTTAAGACTGTTGTTGTGCAAAACAATAATCTAAAAACTGCTATTTACGACTTAAAACCCCAATACGTATTAGGTAACGAATTGGTCTACAGGTATAACGAGGCCTCTTTATTTTGGGGTGGCAATGAGTATCTTTTTTTTGAAAACAAAGAGGTTCGAAGTGCTAACTTAGGGGTGCAATATATTGATTTGCAAGATCTGTACCACAGTTATCTCTACACAGATATTGACAGAAGCAGACGAAAATACACCTTCAATCCGGACATCAATGGAGGATTTAAAATCACTGTATTAGATCGTGACGACCCAAGTATTGAAGCCGATTACACTTATGTACATTTCTCTTTGTTAACTAACGAATTCACCAATGAGTCAGTGTATGTTTATGGAGGCTTCAACAACTTCAGCATTAGCGATGAAAACAAAATGGTTTACAATACCAAAAAAAATGTTTACGAACTGTCCATGCTCATGAAACAAGGCTTTTACAATTACAAATATGTTGTTGTAGACCAAAACGACACTCTTAGCGAGGGGAGGATTAGTGGCAATTTTGATGAAACAGAAAACAATTATAAAGTGATCGTTTATTACAGAGATTTAGGCGCACGCTACGACAAAATTATAGGGCTAGGCGAAGCCAACTCTGTTCAAATCACAAATTAAAAACAACCCCTAGATATGGTACAACAAATCTCCAATGGTATAAAAATTTCGGTTCGAACACAATTTGAAGGCACTTTTTACAAAGAAGAGATTATTCATTTTGCTTTTAGCTACGAAGTGAGCATTAGTAATGAACGTCAAAGCCCAGTACAATTGCTATCACGTGTTTGGTACATAAACGATGCCCTAAATTTCAGAGAAAGTATTGAAGGAGATGGAGTGGTTGGAGAACAACCAATCATTCAACCCAGCGAATCTTACAACTACAGTTCGGGTTGTACTCTAAAATCGCCTTTTGGGTCAATGAAAGGACTGTATTCTATGATCGACCTCATGGATCAAAAAAAATTCAAAGCAAAGATTCCAACCTTTAAACTTTGTACGGAATTCGCGCAAAATTAATTAATAATTGTACGTAAAATTCAACCATTAATTGTAATTTTAATGTCTAATTTTTTTACAAAAACACAATACCATGGGAAAAGGATTTTTTAAGGTACCTGTTGCCAAAAACGAAGCTGTTTTATCATATGCACCCGGCTCCACAGAACGCAAAAACGTTTTGAGCGCATATAAGACAATGTACCAATCAAAGATTGAAGTACCGCTATATATTAATGGCAAATACATAAAGACAGGGGCAACGCAAACGATGAGTCCGCCGCACGACCACCAGCATATTGTTGGCTCATACCACACGGCAAATCAAACTCATGTCGAGCAAGCCATTGCTACAGCTTTAGAAGCACGGAAAACATGGGCTAATTTGCCTTGGGAGCACCGCGCTGGAATTTTTCTTCGCGCTGCTGAACTCATTGCTGGACCGTACAGAGCAAAGATCAATGCTGCGACTATGATGGCGCAATCCAAAACAGCACACCAAGCTGAAATTGATGCTGCTTGTGAATTTATAGATTTTTTAAGGTTCAATGTGCAGTTTATGACAGAAATTTATGCAGATCAACCCCAAAGTACAAACGATGCTTGGAACCGTATAGAATACCGCCCTTTGGAAGGGTTCACATATGCTGTAACACCATTTAACTTTACTGCCATAGCCGGAAACCTTCCAGCTTGCATGGCACTCATGGGCAATGTAGTGGTTTGGAAACCTAGCGATAGTCAAGTCTATTCAGCCAAGGTTATCATGGATGTTTTCAATGAAGCTGGTGTGCCTCCAGGAGTCATCAATGTTGTTTTTGGCGACCCTGTGATGATTACAAATACAGTTTTGTCCAGTCCAGATTTTTCAGGCTTACACTTTACGGGATCTACATTTGTATTTAAAGAGCTGTGGAAACAAATTGGAACCAATATTCACAATTACAAAACTTACCCAAGAATTGTAGGTGAGACTGGGGGTAAAGATTTTATTATCGCCCACCAATCCGCCAATCCAAAACAAGTTGCAACAGGAATTGTTAGAGGAGCATTTGAATTTCAAGGTCAGAAATGCAGTGCAGCATCTCGGGCATACATTCCTGAAAGTATTTGGGCTGAAGTAAAATCTCATCTTTTAGAAGACATCGCTTCAATTCAAATGGGTAGTCCAGAAGATTTATCCAACTTTGTTACGGCAGTTATTCATGAGGGCTCTTTTGATAAAATCGCCAGTTATATTGATGCCGCAAAAGAGAGTTCCGAGGCAGACATAATTGCCGGTGGTGGATACGATAAAAGCAAAGGATATTTTATTGAACCAACAGTCATTTTGACAACCAACCCAGATTATGAAACGATGAGTTTGGAACTATTCGGCCCAGTTATTACAATTTATATTTATAAAGACGAAAACTATAGTCAAACGCTAAAACTTATTGATAACACAAGCGAATACGCCCTAACTGGTGCTATTTTTTCAACTGATCGCTATGCTGCAAACCATGCTACCGAAGCTTTAGTAAATGCTGCAGGAAATTTTTATATCAATGATAAACCTACCGGTGCTGTAGTTGGTCAGCAACCTTTTGGTGGTGCCAGAGCGTCTGGAACCAATGACAAAGCGGGCTCTGCGCAAAACCTATTGCGCTGGGTATCTCCACGGATGATAAAAGAAACTTTTGTCTCCCCAAAAGATTACAGATATCCTTTTTTGGACTAAAAAACTTTACTACAAAAAAAAACCACTCTTTTCAGAGTGGTTTTTTATTATTAATATTAATAAGTATCTCTATAGCTCTTCGAATGTTTGGGTATCACCAAAGTCAGCTCCTCTGACGTTGATAGCTGCATTGCTACTGCCATTAATCACAACGGCTACAACAGACATTTTATCAGTACTTGAGACATTTGAAGGAACTGCAACATTAAAATTCACTTGATAAACATTATCTGCAGAATACTCTGATGATGGGATTTGATCGCCTAACAAGCTAGTTAGCGAAGCTCTCAAAACATGATTGTGTTCAAAGTTGGCGATAACATTTCCACCGCCATAATAGCTGGTATAATTTGTTTGATTAAATTCTAAACCATCTTCCAAAACATAAACAACAAGTTTTGCGTTAGAAGCTGAAAATTGCCCTCCAAATTTAACGCTTACATCTATGTTCATTGTGTTAGCATTCAAAGTGGGATTAAGCGCTAAGCCAACATCCGACTGACTAGTAGTTAAATTTAAAACCTGTGAAATATAATTTGGCTCAGGAGAATTCCACTCTGTTGTACGGTTTAGCATGCCTGTGGGATAACCTCCAAGCCCAATTAAATTCTCTAAAGTACCAGCCGAAAAATTGTAAGGGTCATAGGAAGAATTTCCAGGGTCTGTACTTCCTCTGTGGATAGCTACCACTACTGCATTTGAGGTTTGTTCTTTTACCAAATCAATGGCATACGAAATACGAGGACAATATCCACACCACGTTCCTGTGTAATCCTCAATTAAAACATTTTGTTCAAATTTTGTTGGTGCTGGTAAAACAGTAATTTCATATTCAGGAGATGTAAAACTATCATAAGTGGCAGTAAAACTGAATACCCCTTCAGCTGTAGTTGTGTATTGATTTCCTGATAAATCGCTACTTCCGATCATAGAAATTGTAGCTTGGTTCGTTAGATTTTCGCCATTGTTTCCAGTTACCTGAAACTCAACTATATCTCCAAGAAAATAGGAATTAGAGTTTGAACTTAAAGTGATACTCGAAAGCGGTACTGACACATTTATTGTTATTGTATTGCTAATTATGTTTTCATAAGAAGCAGTAATGCTAAAAAGTCCTTCTTCTTGAAATGTATGAGAATTTCCTGAGATAGGGTTACCATCAACAGAAAATGTAACATCATTTGTAATATCAACACCTGAGTTAGATACTGCGGAAAAAGTGGTTGTATCTGCTATCTCTATTTGAGATAAATCTGCACTTATAAAAATAGAGGCAATATTTGTTACATTGCTTGATGAGCCAGTTGATTCATCACCACCACAAGAAGCTAAAGCAAATAGAGTAAAGAAAGAAAAAAACAAATAATTTTTCATTTGATATAATTTTAAACTGGAAGCAAAAATAGTATATTAGTGACTAAATTTTTTAAAAAAACTAAATATTTTCTAAATTATGCTTAACAAACTTATAATTTTTCTAGTTACAATTGGCTTTTTTTCAGGCGCTCAAGAACTTCCATCTGCAAGCCTAAGAGATTTAGATGGGTCTGTAGTTAAACTAAATAAAATTAGCGAAAAGAATATAACCGTTCTTAGTTTTTGGGCAACATGGTGTGTTCCATGCATCAACGAACTTGATGCTATTGCTGAAGTATACGACGAATGGAAGGACGAAACCGGAGTCAACTTGATAGCAATTGCAACGGATGACACAAGAACAAAAAAACGAATTCGCCCTCTAGTAAATGGAAAAGGTTGGGAATATTTAGTACTTTATGATGATAATCAAAACTTAAAACGTGCGCTCAACATTACAACACTACCCCACACTTTGGTCCTAAAAAACAATAAAATCATTCATCGTCGAACAGGGTATACCCCGGGGATTGAAGATGAACTTTTTGAAATTATTAAAGAAAATTCCAATTAACTTAAATTATTCCTTTTGAAAAAAATTATACTATTTTTTATTCTAGCATTAACCTCATCAACAATTCACAGTCAAATCTTCGATGGTCTGAGCATCGGACTTGAAAGCAATTCTGCCTGGTACAATGATGATAAAAAAACTGGAGCATTCAATGACGAAATCAACAATGATAAAGACAAGCATTTAAGGCTAAACAATTACCTTAAATTTGATTACAATTTTCTTTCAAAATTTACAGCTTCAGTCCAAATTGAGTCATATAAACCTTTTGCATTATTAAACTACTCCCCAAACTTAAAGGGTACAAATTTAGGTACATACTCGCTAACATATAGAACCGCAAAACTAAACGCTACTGTTGGCCATTTTTATGAACAGTTTGGAAGTGGGATGATTTTACGAAATTGGGAAGATCGACAACTGGGTATAAATAACGCTTTGTTTGGTGGCAAAATAAACTACAGACTCTTAGATGTTGCTGATTTGACTGCTCTTTACGGGAAACAACGCGTCGGTTTTGAAACTTCCGATGGTGTAATATTTGGTTTTAATTCTGAATTTGAATTAGAATCTATTTTTGAATGGAATAATACAGCATTGAGCATAGGACTTAGTTATGTAGGGAGAGAACAAAAAGTAAATTTGGATGCACCCAATTTCAAAGCTTTAACAAATGCTTATTCTGGAAGATTGGATTTTAGCTACAGAAAATTTTACTCTAGTGCGGAGTATGTTTCAAAAAGTAATGACGCAATTGTACAAGCAAATCAAATATCTAACCAATTCATTAAGCCGGGAAGTGGTTTTTTATTTAATGCTGGTTATTCTCAAAAAGGACTTGGGATAGATGCAACGTTCAGGCGTTTGGAAAACATGAGTTTTTATTCAGATAGAGAAACCTCAGGAAATGTTTTCTTTGAAAATGTCATCAACTACACACCAGGACTTACAAAACAACACGATTATCTTTTGACAAATATTTTTGTTTATCAAGCGCAGTCATCTGTATCCTTTTTAGACCCAGGATTGTTGAAGGCAGGTGAGATTGGAGGTCAACTAGACTTGTTTTACAATATTGCAAAAGAAACCGTATTAGGTGGGAAATATGGTGCTAAAATTGCTTTTAATGCTTCATATTGGGCTGGTTTAAAAGGAGATTTTGATTATGCAAATCAAGATTATAATACAGAAGCGTTCGGATTTGGCGATAAATATTTTTCAGATATAAGTTTAGAGGTCAGAAAAAAATGGAGTTCAAAATGGCGGTCAATCTTTTACTTTGTGAATCAATATTATAATAAAAAATACATTGAAGGTAATTTTGGGGCAAAACCCATCGTGACAAACATTGGTGTTATTGAGTCAACGCACAAACTAAGGAATGGAAAATCTATTAGAATAGAAGCACAGAAATTATGGTCAGACTCAAAAGATCATAATTGGGTTGGAGGAACATTTGAGTTTAATTTTAATTCAAAATTCTCTTTATACATCAACGACATATACAACGGTGGAGATGATTCCTCAACAGACAAAACCCATTATTACAATGCGGGCGGAAGTTTCACCAAGGGAGCTACAAGGGTCGGTCTAAACTATGGAAGACAGCGTGCAGGTTTGCTATGTGTTGGTGGGGTGTGTCGATTTGTGCCAGAAGCTACTGGGCTAACTGCAAGTGTAACCATGGCGTTTTAAGTTAATGTGAATTGTAAACTAAAGGGGTAAATAAACCACCTTTTTAGTATCAAAAAATTCTTCTTCAAAAAATGAACTAATCGGATGAATTGTAGCCTTGGGATAAGTGGACAGCTCTTCAATAAGATCCCCGCCCTTCAAATATAAAATACCGTTTGGAAGCGGATGGTTGTACTTCTTTTTTAGCTTATTTTTCACCCATGGCACAAAACTGGGCATTGTAGTTACAGCACGGCTTACAACAAAATCAAAACGACCATTTACCTGCTCAGCCCGAAGATGCTCAGCCATGATATTTTTTAATTTAAGTGTTTCAGTGACAGCCTTAACAACTTTTATTTTCTTTTGAATACTATCGACCAAATGAAACTGTACTTTAGGGAATAAAATAGCCAAAGGTATACCTGGAAAACCACCGCCTGTACCCACATCAAGAATTTTTGCATTAGGCTTAAATTTTACCACATTTGCTATGGCTAATGAATGCAAAACATGCTTTAAATAAAGTGATTCAATATCTTTTCTAGAAATAACATTTATTTTTGAGTTCCAATCTTCATATATTTCTTGTAATGCTTCAAATTGTTGCATTTGAACATCCGATAATTGGGGAAAATATTTGATAATTAAATCCATAAAAAAATAAATTTGGGCTAAAATAGTTATAAATCTCTTAAATGTTCAAATCTCATCTTTTGAAATTAATTTATTAGCTATCTTTGATTTATTTTAAATAACTAATATGAAAAGTACTGTTTTAAAGTTTTCAAGAAAAGATCCCAAAAAATTTTTCAAAACACTCAACTCTAGAGTAAACTCTTACTTCAAGGAGAATAATTTAAAACGTACGGGCAACTGGCAATTGTGGCTTAAAACCATTGTTATGTTTTGCATCTTTTTAGTGCCCTATTTCCTTATTTTAACTATCGACATGCCAGGCTGGCTTCAAATCCTTTTTACGGTTATTATGGGCGTAGGTATGGCTGGGGTTGGTATGAATGTAATGCACGATGGAAATCATGGCTCATTCTCAAATAAGTCTTGGATAAACAACCTGATGGGGAGTAGTATTTATATTCTTGCTGGAAATGTTTACAACTGGAAAGTACAACACAACGTACTGCACCACACCTATACCAACGTTCACGGTCATGATGAAGACCTAGATGCTGGACGCATCCTTAGGTTCACCAAACACGATGAATGGAAATGGCATCACAAGTTTCAACAATATTACTCTATTTTGTTGTACGGCCTTTTAACAATTAATTGGGCTATCACTACTGACTTCATTCAAATGAAACGGTATATGAAAAGAAAACTTGCCTACGGGAAATTGCCAAATCCGTTTGTAAATTGGGGAACATTGGTTGTTTCAAAATTCATCTATTTGACGATGTGGATTATTTTACCCATGCTAATTTTAGATTTGGCTTGGTGGAAAATTTTGATTGGTTTTTTTGTAATGCACTATACCGCTGGACTAATTCTTAGTGTTGTCTTTCAACTAGCCCACGTGATGGAGGATGCTGAAATGCCTCTACCAGAAAAAGACGGAAGCATGAAAAATACTTGGGCTATTCACCAGCTAAAAACTACGGTCAATTTCTCCCCTAAAAATAAAATAATAAACTGGTTTACTGGGGGGTTGAATCACCAAGTTGAACATCATATATTTCCGAATATCTCACACATACATTACGGCAAAATAGCAGAGATTGTCAAAAAAACAGCTCAAGAATTTAATTTACCATACAACGAATACAAAACAACTAGAAAAGCAATTATTGCACATTTCAATTACTTAAGGTTGATGGGCAAAAATCCAGAATTACAAGCATAAATAAACACAATGAACCAATTACTTTCAGAAAGAATTTTGAATATGGCCACTTCAGCTACTCTCGCCATGGCCGCCAAAGCACGGGAACTAAAGAGTGAAGGAAAAGACATCATCGGTCTCAGTTTAGGAGAACCGGACTTTAACACACCTGATTTTATAAAAGATGCTGCAAAGCAAGCAATTGATGATAACTTTAATTCGTACACACCAGTGGATGGGTATGCAGAGTTAAAACAAGCCATCATTACAAAGTTCAAACGCGATAACAATCTATCGTACACACCAAGTCAAATTGTAGTATCAACGGGAGCAAAACAGTGCCTTGCTAATGTAGCTTTAGTTTTACTGAACAAAGGGGACGAAGTTATTTTACCATGCCCGTACTGGGTCAGTTATTCAGATATAGTGAAGCTATCTGAAGGCATTCCTGTTGAAGTAAAGACTTCAATTGAAACTGATTTCAAAATGACAGCTGCTCAACTTGAAGCTGCAATTACGCCCAAAACAAAAATGATTTGGTTCAGTTCGCCATGCAACCCAAGCGGTTCCTTGTACAGTAGAGAGGAATTGAGAGCACTAGCAGATGTACTGAAAAAATATCCTGAAATTTACATTGTCTCAGATGAAATTTACGAGCATATTAATTTTGGAAGTGGTCACGCTAGTATAGCTGAATTTGAAGACATGTACGATAGAACGATTACCGTTAATGGAGTGTCAAAAGCATTTGCGATGACTGGGTGGCGGATTGGTTTCTTAGGAGCCCCAGAAAAAATTGCACGTGCATGCAACAAAATGCAAGGCCAGATTACTAGTGGGGCAAATTGTATTGCACAAAGAGCCGTCATTACTGCTTTGGAAGCTTCGCCATCTAAAGTACAGTATATGATCGACGAATTCAAGGTGCGTCGAGATCTTATACTGAATTTACTTAAGGACATCAATGGTTTTTCATGTAATACTCCCGAAGGTGCATTTTATGTGTTCCCGGATGTTTCGGCATTATTTGGGAAGACCTTCAAAGGCAAGCAAATAAACAACGCAACCGATTTATCTCTTTTCTTACTTGAAGAGGCTCTTGTAGCTACCGTAACCGGAGATGCTTTTGGAAACCCAAATTGTATTAGAATATCTTACGCGGCCTCACAAGAACAAATTGTTGAAGCAATAGAACGAATCAAAAAAGCATTAACAAACTAAACATTCTTGGTATTGCTTAAGACTTTCTCCAGAAAAAAGGAGTCAGTAATATAAGAACCGTAAAAAGTTCCAATCGGCCAATCAACATCAGAAATGAACCCCACCATTTGCCCATTAAAGGCATCTGATGAAAATTCTGTGCTGGACCAAATTCGCCTAGCGCTGGACCAACGTTGCCCAAGCTAGAAGCTGCTACACCTATTGCAGATTCAAAATCTAACCCTATGAAGGAAAATCCCAGTGCTCCTACAATAAAAGAAAGCATGTAGAGCATAAAAAAACCAAGTACATTGAAAACAATCTCACCAGAAATAGACTTTGCGTTGTATCGAACAGGTAATACCGCATTGGGGTGAAGCGCTCTTTTAAATTCCAAAAATCCATTTCGAATAAGCACAAGGTGACGTACAACTTTCACACCACCAGATGTACTTCCTGAAGATCCCCCAAGAAACATCAAGCCAAAGAAAAAGACAACTAAAAAATGAGGCCAAATTGTAAAATCGGCACTAACAAACCCCGTTGTAGTTACTATGGCGACCACTTGAAAAAGCCCATGTCTAAAAGCAGCTTCAACAGCTCCAAAAACCATGGGATGATCAAATGAAGAAGACATTGAAAATGCTGAATTATAATAGACTACAAATGCAGAAATTACGCTAAAAACAATTATGAATTTGGCATAAAGTTTAAATTCTTCATCTTTAAAAATTTTAGAAAAATTACCCTTAAATCCAAAATAACTGAGAACGAAATTTGTCCCAGCTAGAAACATAAAAAACACAACAATATATTGTATCATTGGCGAATCGTTCCAATGAGCTAAACTGTCATTTTTTGTTGAAAACCCACCTGTTGAAAGCGTACTCATAGAATGATTTAGCGCATCAAAAAAGGACATTCCAGCAAGCTTCAAAAATAGCGTTTCTGCAGCAGTGTAACCGACATAGATAAGCCATAACCGCTTTGCCGTATCTGTGATTCTAGGATGTAGTTTATCTGTACTCGGGCCAGGGGCTTCAGCAGCAAACAACTGCATACCTCCAATGCCTAATAATGGTAAGATAGCAATCGCCAAAACAATAATCCCCATACCCCCTATCCAATGGGTCAGACTTCGCCAAAACAGAACACCTTTTGGAAGTACTTCAATATCGGTGAGTATACTTGCGCCAGTAGTTGTATAGCCTGAAATAGTCTCAAAAAAAGCATTTGTAAAATTCGTAATAGAACCTGTCAAAATATAAGGCAGCGTACCGGAAAGAGCCATTACTACCCAACCAAAAGCAACTACTATATACCCTTGTCTTTTGGTCATTTCCTTAGAATGGTTTTTAGTAAAAATCATAGCTAAAAATCCAATTACTAAAACAGATATTCCGGAGAGCACTAATTGATTTGTAGCTCCATCGCTATACATAAAACTCAACAATGCCGCCAATAGCATAAACCCGCCATTAAACAGCAACAAGAGCCCAAAAAAATGAATTATAATTTTATTGTTTTGTTTCATTACAATACTTAGAAGAAAAGACGCTCGACCTTGCTAATTGCCTCAGGCAGACAACAGACTACGACACGGTCTCCAGGTTCAATTTTAAAATCTCCTAAAGCAATGATCCCTGATTCATTCCTTATTACCCCGCCAATGATTGCTGCTCTAGGAAAGTCAACTTCTTTGATGAATTGATAACATATTCTTGATGTTGGCTTCACAACGAATTCCAATAATTCGGCTTTCATATTAGCAAGCTTAGTCATTGCTACTACCTCACCTTTTCGTACATATCTAAAAATGCTGTTGGCTGCAAGCAATTTTTTATTTATTAGAGTATCTACTCCAATGGAATGCGAAAGCGCAAAATAATCCATATTTTCGACCAAAGCTATAGTCTTTTTGACTCCTTTTGATTTCGCTACTAAACAAGACATGATATTTGTCTCTGAATTTCCAGTAACTGAAATAAAGGCATCCATTGCATTAATATTTTCTTCCTCTAAGAGTTCAACGTTTCTTCCATCTCCATTGATTACGAGTGCATTACTGAGTTGATCGGCCAATTCAAGGGCACGTTCTTTAGATTTTTCAACAATTTTTATATTGAAATCAGTTTTTGAGAGTTCTTTGGCGGTGATAGCCCCAATTTGCCCACCTCCCAAAATCATTATATCTTTAATTTGAGTTTTTCGTTTACCTGTGAGTTTGCATAATTCCTCATCTCCTCCTTCAGATGTAATAAAAACAACACGGTCTCCTTCCTTAAAAACAGTATCTCCTCTTGGGATAAGCGTGAGATGAGAACCGTATCTTTGGATTGCTATGGGGATAAAATGAATATCCGAAAGTAATTGAGCCGCTACTTTTACTTGTTTGTCAATGATTTTTGCATCCGCGGAAAGGGTTAAGCCCAGCATTGTAAGGGCTCCATCTTCAAAGGCATATGTGTCATTAAAAACAGATTGATTGAGAAGCAATTCTATTTCTGAAGAAGCCAAGGATTCAGGCGAAATAAGCTCATCAATACCTAAAGTCTCAAAGCCAACTTCGTCTTTATGCTCAATGAACTCGGTATTGGAAATCCGGGCAATAGTGCGCTTGGCGCCTAATTGTTTGGCCAAGACGCAAGAGGTGATATTTGCTGTTTGAGATGAAGTTACTGAAACAAATAAATCTGCATTTGCTATATTCGATTCTTTCAATACAGATACTGAAGTGATATCGCCTTTAACAACTTTTATATCCAAATGTGTTTCTGCATAGGCTAGCCGTTCTTTGTCCAAATCAATAAGTATGATTTCCTGAGATTCGTAGGACAAAAGCTTTGCCAAGTGAAATCCGACTTCTCCAGCGCCGGCAATAATAATTTTCATCAATTATCAGTTAAAGAGATGCGCAAATATACGTTATTTTTAGGGATTTGTCTGCGAATTGTATTTCTTTGCACTGCAAAAATATTTCAATTTCAATTTGACTATATGTCCAAAAAGATAACGCCCTACAAAGACAGTTCACTCTCCAAAAAGGAACAAATTGCTAAAATGTTTGATACTATTTCAAACGAGTATGATGGTTTGAATCGTGTTATATCATTTGGAATAGATATAAAATGGCGTAAAAAAGTCGTTAAAATTGTAGCTAATAAAAATCCCGAATCCGTTCTAGATATTGCCACTGGAACAGGAGATTTGGCTATTAATCTAACCCAAACCAATGCCAAAAAAATAATTGGCTTGGACATCAGTGAAGGGATGTTAGAAGTTGGACGAAAAAAAATAGATCAAAAAAAATTAAATGATACTATTAATATGGTTGTGGGAGATTCGGAAAATTTACCTTTCGACGACAATAGCTTTGATGCTATAACCGTAGCCTTTGGGGTTCGTAATTTTGAGCACTTGGAGGTTGGTCTATCAGAAATATTAAGGGTACTAAAACCCAATGGAGTATTTGTGGTTCTGGAAACTTCAGTACCGACAAAATTTCCATTTAGACAAGGCTATTTTTTGTACACAAAAATCTTACTGCCCATCATTGGAAAATTGTTCTCTAAGGACAAAGATGCTTACAGTTATTTAAGCTCATCTGCGGCAAAATTTCCCTATGGTAAAGCCTTCAACAATATTTTGACAAAAACAGGGTTTATATCAACACAATCCTTTGCACAAACATTTGGCGTGGCAACAATTTATACTGCATCGAAACAATGAGAACAAAAATTCTAATTAGTTTTCTTTTTTTTAGCATATCAATATTTGAGAGTGAAGCTCAGCTCTTTACAAAAGAACGCTTGTTGAATAATGAAAATTTTGACAAAGCTCCACTATCTTACGGATATTATTTAGGTTTTAATAGTTATGATTTTAATATCGACTACAAAACTAATGTTAAAGATATACAGGTCTTAAAAGCTGTAGGTTTTAATGTTGGGCTAATTGGTAATGTTAGAATCAACGATTATTTTGATATTCGTTTGGAACCAGGACTCGTGATGTCAAACAGGACCTTAAGCTACAGCAATACTTACTTTGATGGTCTTACTTATGAGGAAAAAGACCTAGAACGTGAAATACGATCTACTTATATTCATATCCCACTACTAATTAAAATTTCAACAAAGCGAATCAACAACATCAAACCATTTATCGTTGGTGGAATATCTACTGCACTAAACCTATCCAGTAATCAAGACAATCCGGATGATAACAGCAATGGTAATTTTAGAATGACAAAAAATAATGTATTCTACGAATTAGGAGTTGGCATAGATATTTATCTTACTTGGTTTAAATTTACCCCATCGCTGAGAGGGGTATTTTCGTTGAAGGATGAGCATGTTCCGGATTTTGATGCCAACAGCCCTTGGACCAGCAACATCGATCAAATGCAAACCCGTGGCCTTTTTATAAATTTCACGTTTCAGTAGAACGTCTTCTATATTCGCTTAAAAAAATTGACACAGCATTGGCAACGTTAAGACTCTCTGTTTTTTTGAAAGCACCAAACCTAGGAATAGAAAGTTTTTCCGTAAGCAAGGAAGATATATTTTCCGAAATACCATTGGCTTCATTTCCAAACACCAATATACCTGAGTTCGGAAAATTTGAAGCATAAACAGAAGTTCCTTCCATAAAAGTTCCCATGGCATTATCGGCAGATTTAATAAGAGGCGCCAAAGCGGTGTAATTAATATTTACTCTTGTATGTGAACCCATTGCGGCTTGGATAACTTTTGAGTTATAACAATCAACAGTTGCTGGACTACATACCAAATCGCGTATACCAAACCAATCGCAAAGTCGAATAATTGTTCCTAAATTTCCAGGATTATTTAAATCATCAAGAGCTAAGATCAGAGCAGAATCGTCAATAGGTTTGGGTTTGGGAATGCGAAAAATAGCTAAAACTTTATTGGGTGTTTTTAGGCTACTTATCTTGGAAAGCTCTTGAGTACTGATATGAACAAAAGCATTGGAATACTGCGCATAAAACGAATCTGTTGAAAAAATCTCAATAGGTTCATACTGGGCATCTAAAAACTCTTGGGTAACCTTAACTCCTTCAGAAACAAACATTTGCTCTTGAGAACGCTGCTTTTTTTTACTTAAACTAAGTATTCGCTTTGTTTGGTTTTTAGTTAACATCTAAAAAATGTACATTTGATTTAAATTTATTTAGACTATAAATCTAAATTTTATTTATGTCTTGTTGAAGGATTCGCTAAAAAAAATATTTTTTATTTATTCAGTTGCTTACATCTGCACCGCCTGCGACGCCGTCAAAAGAGTTGGAAGCGAGGACCGTTTGTTAGTAAAAAACTCCTTCACAGTCAATGGAAAAAACACAAAATCTGAAACACTATCCAAACTTTCATTTCAACAAGTTAATAGTACAATACTAGGAATACCTGTTCGACTTCATATATACAATCTGGCACGCCCCAATAAAGATTCAATATTTGAAAAATGGCTGAATAAACACCCCAAACGAAAGCAACGCCTAATTAATAAATTTTCTAAAAAACAGCTGGATCAACTCAAAAAATCATCTTTGGGCTTCAACAGTTGGTTGAAAAAAACTGGTGAAGTACCAAGTATTTTAGATAGTTTAAAAATCAAAAAAACAAAACTAAATCTCGAACGTTATTATTTTTCAAAAGGTTGGTTTGATAGAAAAATTGAATATGAAATCGACACTTTAGGTAATAAACGAGCAACATTAGCTTATAAAATTCAAACAGGTACAGCTTACAACATTGGAGCTATTAAAACTAATATAGAAACGCCAGTTTTAGAATTATTATTCGAGAAAAGTAAAGAAAATTCATTCATTAAAAAAGGGAAACAATTTGATATATCAGATTTTGAAAATGAACGAAACCGATTAACAACACACTTTAGGAACTCTGGAGTTTATCACTTTTCACAAGACTATATAAGTTTTGAAAACGATACGATCGGAACCAAACATAATGTAGACCTTGAAATCAATATTCCTAATAGAATATTGAGAACCCAAGACAGTACAATTCAGGAACCCTTTAAAACATACCGCATCAAAGAGGTGAATATTTTTACAGATGCATCTTTCAAAAACAGGAATGAGTCTGAGCCTAAAAAAACCGCAACACACGATGGCTTTAACTTTTATAATTATGGCGCATTAAAATACAAACCAAAAGCCATAACGAATGCTGTTTTAGTAAATAAAGGTGACTTATATAGTGATTTGGATAGGAAGCGAACTTATGGATATTTAAGTCAGTTAAACTCGTTTAAATACCCCAATATTGAATATATCGAAAATAGCATTGATTCAACATTAACCGCAAACATTTACCTTAACCCAAGAAAAAAATATGGTTTGGGATTTGACTTTGACATTTCTCAAAGTAATATTCAAAAAATTGGATTTTCGTTCAGTTCTGGGGTTTTGATACGAAATATTTTAAGGGGTGCTGAAACCTTAGAAATCTCTGCTTTGGGAGCTATTGGGGCCTCAAAAGACGGAGCTAAATCTGAAGATCAGTTTTTTGATATTAATGAGCTTGGCGCAGATATAAAACTTAATATTCCTAGACTATTTTTCCCATTCAATACTGAGAAAATCATTCCAAAATATATGTCCCCAACATCACAGCTAAGCATGGGCTTCACTAGTCAAAAAAATATAGGTTTGGATAAACGTACACTAAACGGGCGATTGAGCTACAATTGGAATCCCAAACAAAGCAAGACAAACAACCTAGATCTAATTAATTTACAATATGTTAGAAATCTAAACCCTGGAAATTACTTTAGTGTATACCAAAACTCTTTCAATAGACTTGAAAACATTGCATTAAACAGCTACCCAACTCCAAATGATTATTTAGTTTCAAATCCAGATGGATCAAATGCATTAGACTTATCGAGAGCTGATGATTTCATAGGGCTTGTAAGTTCAGATGCAACTTTCCAAAACACAAATCCTAATGATTTTCGAAGTGTTAGGAACATCAAGGAACGTAAAAATAGATTAACCCAAAACAACTTTATCCTTGCAAGTAATTTCAGCCTAATAAATGACAATAGGGAAAATAATTACGATACAGATTTTTCAATCTTTCGTTTTAAGCTAGAGCTGGCCGGAAATATTCTAAACGGAGCAGCAGATTTATTGAATTTGAAAAAAAATGACAATGGGGAGTTCGAAATAAATAATGTGGCTTTTTCCCAATATGCCAAAACAGAAATCGATTACATCAAGCTCTGGGATTTGGGTCGAAATAATGTTCTTGCACTTAGAACTTTTTTAGGTATTGCTGTTCCGCTTGGAAACTCTAATAACATTCCTTTTTCCAAAAGTTTTTTCGCTGGAGGATCAAATGACAACCGCGCTTGGACAGCCTACAACCTAGGACCAGGTCGTTCCGATAATAATAATGAATTCAACGAAGCGAATATGAAAATTGCATTTAGTCTTGAACACAGGTATAATTTATTTGGTCAACTTGATGGTGCTTTTTTTGTAGATGCAGGAAATATATGGAATGTTCTTGATGAAGTTGAAGACCCCAAAGCAACTTTTGACAGCTTCAAATCATTAAAAGATATTGCTTTAGGTGCCGGAATTGGACTTCGATATGATTTTGATTTTTTTATTCTACGCCTTGACACAGGATTCAAAACATACAACCCCGCCCTTTCCAAAGATCAACGTTGGCTACGTGATTTTAATTTCGGAAACGCAGTGTACAACATTGGAATCAATTATCCATTTTAGACTAAACTCACCTCAAACGTTTTCGTATAAATTTAATGATATGTCGTGTTAAAATTTTAACATTAAGGGATTTATTTTAGTACTTTTGACGCAAATTTAAAACCATCACAAATGAGTCATTCAATACAACCTGGTGTAGCCACAGGACGCGAAGTTCAAAAGATTTTCAAACTTGCAAAAGAAAAAGGATTTGCACTACCTGCTGTTAATGTAATCGGATCAAATACGATCAATAGTGTTCTTGAAACTGCAAAAGCACTTAATGCGCCTGTCATCATTCAGTTTTCAAATGGTGGTGGTCAATTCAATGCTGGAAAAGGTCTTTCCAACGACAATCAAAAAGCGGCTATTGCAGGCTCAATTGCTGGCGCTAAACACGTTCATGAAATGGCGGAGGCTTATGGCGTTCCAGTAATTCTTCATACCGACCACTGTGCAAAAAAATTGTTGCCATGGATCGATGGTTTATTAGATGCTTCTGAAAAACATTTTGAAGAAACAGGAAAATCACTTTACAGCTCACACATGATTGATCTTTCGGAAGAGCCCCTTGAAGAAAATATTGAAATCTGTAAAGCATACTTAAAAAGAATGTCTAAAATGGGAATGACACTCGAAATTGAATTAGGCATCACAGGTGGCGAAGAGGATGGTGTTGACAATAGCGATGTAGACGTTTCAAAATTGTACACACAGCCTGAAGAGGTGGCTTATGCTTATGAAGAATTGAGTAAAGTAAGCGACCAGTTTACCATCGCAGCGGCATTTGGAAATGTTCATGGGGTATACAAACCTGGGAACGTGAAGCTAACTCCAAAAATTCTCAAGAACTCCCAAGAATATATTACTGAAAAATATGGCGTTTCTGAAAACCATATTGATTTTGTGTTCCATGGGGGATCTGGCTCAACTGTTGAAGAAATTCGTGAAGCAATTGGATATGGTGTAATTAAAATGAATATTGATACCGATCTTCAATATGCATTCATGACAGGAGTTCGTGATGATTTTAAGAAAAATCAAGATTATTTGGCGGCACAAATTGGAAATCCAGAAGGCGAAGATGTACCAAATAAAAAATACTACGACCCGAGACGTTGGTTAAGACAAGGAGAACAAACATTTGTTGCGCGTCTAAAAAAGGCCTTCGAGGATTTGAACAATGTAGATACATTGTAAAAAAATATCATTAAATTTGTTTTTCATTCTAAATCAATCAGAACAAAATGGCGTGGTTTAAAAGAACAGACAAAGGAATTCAGACTCCTACAGAAGCGAAGCGTGACACCCCAAAAGGCTTGTGGTACAAATCGCCAACCGGAAAAATCATTGAAACAGAAGAATTAGAACGTAATTTCTTTGTCAGCCCAGAAGACGGATACCACGTACGTATAGGTAGTAATGAATATTTTAATCTTTTATTTGATGACAACAAATTTAAAGAGCTTGATAAGAAAGTAACTTCCAAAGATCCTCTAAAATTTACTGACAAAAAAAAATATATTGACCGCCTAAAAGCTGCACAAGAAAAAACAAAACTCAATGATGCTGTACGAACAGCTGTTGGGAAGTCCAAAGGCAAAGACTTAGTCGTGGCTTGTATGGATTTTAGTTTTATTGGAGGTTCGATGGGAAGTGTTGTAGGAGAAAAAATTGCTCGTGCTGCAGATTACTCGCTAAAGAAAAAGCTTCCATTCATGATCATTTCAAAATCAGGGGGAGCACGAATGATGGAAGCCGCGTTATCGTTGATGCAACTGGCGAAAACCTCAGCAAAACTAGCACAATTGGCCGATGCAGGTATTCCTTACATTTCATTGTGTACCGATCCCACAACAGGCGGTACAACAGCATCTTTTGCAATGCTAGGTGATATTAACATCAGTGAACCTGGAGCACTTATAGGCTTTGCAGGGCCACGTGTTGTTCGTGATACGACTGGAAAAGAATTACCAGAAGGGTTTCAAACTGCTGAATTTGTCTTAGAACATGGCTTTTTGGATTTTATTACACACCGTGAATATTTAAAAGACAAAGTCAATCAATACATCGATTTGATCTTGAATCAACCGATCAGAGCATAATTTCTTTAAAATTATGTTTATATCACACGATTTTCATATATTTGCCGCCTGATTATGATCGCCGTAATCAATGCATAAAAATTATTTAAATAAATATTGGAATGTACTTAACAAAAGAAACAAAAGAAGAAATCTTTAAAAAATACGGAAAAGATGCTAAAAATACCGGTTCTGCTGAAGGCCAAATTGCATTATTTACACACCGTATCAATCACCTCACCGACCACTTAAAGCAAAACCGAAAAGACTTTAATACAGAGCGTTCATTGGTAAAGCTTGTAGGAAAGCGTCGATCTCTATTGGATTATTTAATTAAAAAAGATATCCTTAGGTACCGTGCGATTGTTAAAGAGTTAGGATTAAGAAAATAAATATACCAAAAAGAGGCCAATAGCCTCTTTTTTGTTTTTATGTGTATCTTTAAACAAAATATAGAAGAAGCTAATTAAAGTTTTTAATTGGTCACACCACACAACAACAACACAACACCAATGTTTAATTAGAAAAAAATAAAATGATTCCAAAAGTATTTAAAGAGGTCATCGACCTCGGCGATGGAAGAGAAATCTCTATCGAAACAGGGAAACTTGCCAAGCAAGCCCATGGCTCTGTGGTAGTACAATCTGGCAAATGTATGTTGCTTTGTACTGTAGTTTCCAATTACAAACAATCGGATGTAGATTTTCTACCTCTTACAGTAGACTACCGCGAAAAATTCGCTGCAGCAGGACGCTATCCAGGCGGATTCTTCAAAAGAGAAGCGCGCCCAAGTGATGGTGAAGTTCTAACCATGCGTCTTGTTGATCGTGTATTACGTCCATTGTTTCCAAAAGATTATCATTCAGAGACTCAAGTAATGATTCAGTTGATGTCTCATGACGAAGATGTAATGCCTGATGCTATGGCTGGGTTAGCCGCATCTGCTGCAATTCAACTTTCTGATTTTCCTTTTGAATGTGCCATTTCTGAAGCTAGAGTGGGGCGTATCAATGGAGAATTTATTATTAATCCTACTCGCGCACAGCTAGAAGAATCTGATATCGATATGATGATTGGCGCTTCTGCTGACTCTGTCATGATGGTAGAAGGGGAAATGGATGAAATATCTGAAGAAGAAATGACTGAAGCCATTAAGTTCGCACATGAAGCCATTAAGGCACAATGTGCAGCACAGGAACGATTGGCTGAAGCATTTGGCAAAAAAGAAGTTCGAGAGTATGAACCAGAGCGTGCAGACGAAGATTTAGCACAAAAAGTTCATGATATGGCCTACGATAAAGTCTACGCAGTGGCTAAAGCTGGTTCCGCTAAACACGAAAGAAGTGCAGCGTTTTCAGAAATAAAAGACGAGATTGTAGATTCATTTACAGAAGAGGAACAAGAAGAGTACGGAGGATTAATTTCTAAGTATTATAGAAAAGCAGAAAAAGCTGCTGTACGTGATTTAACGCTTAACGAAGGATTGCGCTTGGACGGTAGAAAAACAGACGAAATCAGACCTATTTGGTGTGAAGTAGACTATTTACCATCTACGCATGGTTCGTCAATTTTTACTAGAGGTGAAACACAAGCCTTGGCAACCGTAACCCTAGGAACTTCAAGAGATGCAAATCAGATTGACATGCCATCTCATGAAGGCGAAGAGCGTTTTTATTTACATTACAACTTCCCTCCTTTCTCGACTGGTGAGGCTCGCCCAATTCGCGGAACATCGCGTCGTGAAGTAGGACATGGAAACTTAGCACAACGCGCACTTAAGGGAATGGTACCAGAAGATTGCCCATATACTGTACGTGTTGTTAGTGAAGTTTTAGAAAGCAACGGATCATCATCTATGGCCACCGTTTGTTCTGGAACTATGGCACTTATGGATGCTGGGGTTCAACTGAAAAAACCAGTTTCTGGAATTGCAATGGGACTTATATCTGATGCTGATTCAGGAAAATACGCTGTATTATCTGATATTTTAGGGGATGAAGATCATCTTGGAGATATGGATTTTAAAGTCACTGGAACAGCAGACGGGATTACGGCTTGTCAAATGGACATCAAAGTCAAAGGCTTATCGTACGAAATTTTAGTCAATGCACTAAATCAAGCACGTGAAGGTCGACTGCATATTTTAGAAAAACTAACAGATACTATTGAAGCACCTGCTGCAGATGTGAAAGCGCATGCACCAAAAATGGTGACCCGAATAATTCCAAATGAATTTATTGGCGCACTAATTGGTCCTGGTGGTAAAGTGATTCAAGAACTTCAAAAAGAGACAGGAACAACAATTGTGATCAACGAAGATCCAGTCACTGAAGAAGGAATTGTTGAAATATTAGGCACAGACCAAGATGGTATTGATGCTGTTTTAGCAAAAATAGATTCTATTATGTTTAAGCCAGAAGTTGGAAGTGCTTATGAGGTGAAAGTCATAAAAATGCTAGATTTCGGTGCTGTAGTAGAATATATTGAAGCTCCTGGAAACGAAGTGTTACTCCATGTGAGTGAACTGGCATGGGAACGTACAGAAAATGTATCTGATGTTGTAAATATGGGTGACGTTTTTGACGTGAAGTATTTTGGTATCGATTCGCGAACACGAAAAGAAAAAGTTTCGCGTAAAGCACTTCTACCTAAACCAGAAGGTTATGTAGAACGTCCGCCAAGAGACAGAAAGCCTAATAACAGAGGTCGTGACAACCGACGTAATGACAGAAAACCAAGACGCGACTAAAATAATTCTAGTTGTTAATAATTTAAAAAAGCCATTTTCAAATAAAATGGCTTTTTTTTGTAACATTCATCAAGCTTTTGACGTATAACCTAATGAGACCAAAATAATTTTTAATAAGAAGCCTTCAAAATGAGACAACTCAAAATCACAAAACAAGTTACAAACAGAGAAACTGCTTCTCTAGATAAGTATCTTCAGGAAATTGGAAAAGTAGATTTAATTACCGCCGATGAGGAAGTAGAATTGGCACAACGTATCAAAGCTGGTGATCAAATCGCATTGGAAAAATTAACTAAAGCCAATCTCCGTTTTGTTGTTTCCGTTGCCAAACAATATCAAAATCAGGGTTTAACACTTCCAGATTTAATTAATGAAGGGAACTTAGGTCTCATCAAAGCAGCTCAACGTTTTGATGAAACCCGTGGTTTCAAGTTTATTTCTTATGCGGTTTGGTGGATTCGCCAGTCGATATTGCAAGCTCTTGCAGAGCAATCCCGAATTGTCCGTTTACCGCTAAACAAAATTGGATCGATTAATAAGATCAATAAAACTTATGCTTTTCTTGAGCAATCGCATGAACGCCCACCAAGTGCTGAAGAAATTGCTAAAGAGTTAGACATGACTATAAATGACGTCAAAGAGTCCATGAAAAATTCTGGCCGTCACGTCTCCATGGATGCCCCCCTAGTCGAAGGAGAAGACTCCAATTTATATGATGTATTACGTTCTGGGGAATCCCCTAATCCAGACAAAGAATTGCTTCATGAATCTCTAAGAACTGAAATTGAGCGTGCTTTAGAAACACTAACCCCTCGTGAAGCCGATGTAATCCGCTTGTATTTTGGTCTTGGTAATCAACACCCTATGACTTTAGAAGAAATTGGCGAAACATTTGACCTTACAAGAGAACGTGTTCGACAAATAAAAGAAAAAGCGATACGCCGATTAAAACACACCTCAAGAAGTAAAATACTAAAAACCTACCTTGGTTAATAACAAAACCCCCGCTCATTGGCAGGGGTTTATTTTTTGTCCTATTTTTGTTGTATTAAAATTAAATTATGAGTTCATCTTTAATTGCACCTTCCATTCTAGCTGCCGATTTTGCTAACCTTCAACGGGACATAGAGATGGTTAATTCCAGCCAAGCGGATTGGTTTCATATCGACATCATGGACGGAGTGTTTGTTCCCAATATTTCTTTTGGTATGCCCGTGTTAAAAGCAATCACTAGATACGCTAAAAAAACAGTAGATGTACACTTGATGATTGTAGATCCCGATCGCTACATCAAAACATTTGCTGATTTAGGCAGCGACATTCTTACAGTGCATTATGAAGCATGCACACATTTGCACCGCACTATTCAAGCCATCAAAAGTGAAGGCATGAAAGCTGGAGTCGCCTTGAATCCTCATACAAACATTAATGTTTTACAAGACACCATTCAAGACATTGATTTGGTGTGTATAATGAGTGTAAATCCTGGATTTGGAGGGCAAAGTTTTATCGAGAATACTTATGAAAAAGTAAAA
>Ga0233402_1000079_pt1 | contig 35816 bp, 31 predicted proteins | sample 54DmetaG_FD_182705 | JGI IMG/M metagenome (GOLD analysis project Ga0233402, IMG submission 182705) | Seawater microbial communities from Monterey Bay, California, United States - 54D | ecosystem: Environmental > Aquatic > Marine > Coastal | place: USA: California | collected 2016-11-11 | reverse complement strand
TACATATAACCAAATAAACAGTGTTGGAAGACAGTGGATATACAGGTATACATTAGGATTAGCAAAAGAAATGCTTGCATACGTTAGAGGTAAGTACGGAACGGTACCAATACCAGGTTCTGAAGCAACTTTAAATCAAGCAGACTTATTAGCTGATGCTAGAACAGAAAAAGTTGAACTAATGACTAGTTTAAGAGGTATGTTAGATGCTACCGGTCGTTCTGCTCAGTTAGAAGCACAAGCTAAAGAAGCAGAAGATGTACAGACTACATTAAAGTCAGTACCAATGGTAATATACGTAGGTTAATGAAATTAATACAGTTACTTTTAGAGTTAGATTATAGAACTTATGAAGCCATGGTAAAGATTACCTACGGTGATGAAGGATCTAAAGGGTATGATGATGCTTTACGAGCTCTGCCAGGTGTTACTACCGTAACTATAGCATCAGAAGATACTGATAGTAAGTTAGCTACATATAAAGTTAAGTTAATCAGTCAAAAAGAACCTATAGAAGCTTTTAAATCATTTAAAGTTAATGCATCCACTAAGTATAGTAATATAATAGCTATAAAAGTAGGGGAACAAACAATAGAAGAGAAGTAATGTTATTCGGATCAAATAGAGACTTTAATTTAATGACTAAACTTAGTCGTGAGCTTATTAATGATATAATAGAGCAAGAAGTCCTATACCATAAGATAAGTTTAGAAGATACAGACGTTAATTTATACGGTGAAGCAATGGACAAATCGTACTTTAATGCTAATAAGTTAAATTGTCTAATAACTAGAGGTGATCAAGTAATAGACATACAGGAATTCGGTCCTGATTTAGGTAGAGAAGCTTCATTTGCATTTATTAGAGAGGATATGGTAGATTCTAATATTGTAGCAGAGGTAGGTGACATTATTCAATGGCACACCGACTTCTATGAAGTAGATACAGTTAGAGAGAATCAGTTATTTGTAGGTAGAGACAGTGGATATAATTTATCTAGCTATGCTAACAACTTTGGATCATCAGTATCCATCATAGTTGACTGTCACCTTACAAGAGCTGATAAAGTGGGTATAAGTAAAGTAGTATCTAGATAAGATGGCAGGAAATAAACCAACACCAGAGTACGAAGTACAGAATAACCTAAAGGATAGAGCTTTACAGGTATCTAGAGATAACGATACCGTTGAAACTATTACTATTGGTGTTAAGGATATAGATGAATCTATCTTCTATTACTTTAATAACGTACTTAAACCTCAGGTAACTCAGAACAGTTCAGTAATTAATGTGCCTCTTATATATGCTTCACCTGAAAGATGGGCAGCTATGCAGAAAGATGGATATTATCGTGATAAAAACGGTAAGATGCAAGCACCTTTAATTACATTTAAAAGAACTAACCTAGAAAAGAATAGAAACTTAGGTAATAAGTTAGATGGTAACAATCCTCAAAACTTTGGCATATTTACCAAACAGTATTCACGTAAAAATGCTTACGATAGATTTGGTACCTTAAACAATAGAGTTAAAGATAAAGAAATGTATGCAGTAGCCATACCGGACTACGTTAATATAACATACTCTTGTGTAATATTTACTGACTACATGGAACAGAACAACAAGATAATCGAAGGTATTAACTTTGCCTCTGATTCATATTGGGGAGACCCAAATAAATTCAAGTTTAGAGCTATGGTTAACAACTATACTACTGCTACAGACTTAGTTCAAGGTAATGACAGAATTGTTAAGACTGAGTTTGATATAAACTTACTTGGGTACATAATAACTGATGCAATAAATGCAGTTAATTTTAACCCTAAGAAGATGTACAGTAAGTCATCTATAAAAATAACTGGAGAAATTGATACGAAAGCTTTATAAAAAGCTATTTATTCGTAGAAAAGGTTGTCGTAATGTTAAAAAAAAGTAAGAGAGGTAAATGACTACTTTTTCATCAGAATTATCCGGCTCATTAATATTTGCATCCGGAAGCGAGGTACAAGCTAGGATAGTACCAGGATCGTCATCGTTAGCAATAACAGGTGCACTACATGTTAGTGGAGCTGATATAACGTTTGACGGTGTTTCAGTACTTGATCGTTTATCTAATCTTGAATCTGGCGGTGTAAGTGATTCAGCATCATTAGGACCACTAAATAGAACAACAGGTTCATTAAATATATTTACAGCATCTATTCAATCAGAAGTAGATGCAATAAAAATTACAACTGGTAGTTTAACTTCATCAGTTGAAACACTTACCTCACAGGTATCTTCATTAATAACGGTAACAGGATCATATTTACTTACATCCTCTACTTATTATTCTGAATCAGCACAGATATCCTCTTCAGGTTACTTAACATCTGCATCAGCTGCAGCAGCAGGCTTTGGAAGTGGTACAGTTCCAGCAGGAACAGTGTCTGGATCCACTCAAATAGAAGAGTTAGGATTCATTACAGCATCAGCAACAGCATCATACGTTAGTGGATCTAATATAGATGGGTTAGTTGATAGTGCATCATTAGCTTTAACTGCATCATTTATATCAGATACATTTATTTCAGCATCAGCTGTTAGAAGTGGCTTTGGATCTGGAGGATCAACACCAGCAGGTACAGTATCTAGTTCAACTCAAATTGAAGAGTTAGGATTTATTACATCTTCTGTTAGTGATACAACCTCTTTAAACATATTTACAGGTTCTATACAGACAGAAGTTGATACTCTTACAGCAGCTACTTCTTCTTATATAACTTCACTACCATCTGGTGTAGTTTCTAGTTCAAGTCAACTAACATCATCATATGATACAAGGTATGCCCTAAGTGGATCAGGCGGAGGAGGTGGAGGAGACGTAACATACGATGGAAATAGAGTAGTTTCTCAAGAAAACTTACCATCTTTATTTTCAAGTTCATTTAATCCAGGAACTTCAGGTAGTGTACAAGATTTTTTAAATGCAGTATTCTATCCAAACAGTGCTCCTACTATTACTACAGGTAATCAAACAGTATCTGAGTTTACAACATCAGGATCATCAATAGTTACTGTAGCAGGTACAGATCCAGAAGGTCAATCATTAACTTTTGGTACTTCATCGGCATATACATCAGATTTTGTTAGAGTTGCTTCAACTGGTGAAATGACTCTTAACACTTTAGCTACTGGTTCAATGAATACTGTAGATAGAGGTGATGGAAATGATGCACATCCTATTATATTAAGGGTAGTTGATGCATTTGGTACTGCAGCAACAAAAACAATTTACTTAACTGTGAGTCTTAACAGTGCTCCTCAATTTAGAGAGACTTCTGTTAGTGGTAACGTTATTACTTCGTATAGTACAAGTAGAAATGAAAATGCAAGTGCAGCAGAAGTAACTAAAATATATTTTACTGACACCGATAGTGATTCTATTACTATTACATCACAATCTGACGCTAATAACCACTTTATATTTAGTAAAACCGGTTCATATGTCAGACTATTACAAAATACTAGCTCGTTAGACTACGAGACAACAGCATCTTATAGCTTATCATTAACAGCTTCAGATGAACATAGTGTAGCAGGAGTAGATGATAATTCATTTACCACTTTACCAGTAACAATTACAGTAACTGATAATGCTGCTCCTACATTTAATAACCAGACCTTAACAGGTGTTACAGAAAGTGTATCATCTGGAACTACAGCTGGTACAGCAACTGCTTCAGACCCAGAAGGAGATACTATAACGTTTGTATCTTTTACTTTAGCAGGATTAGAGTTAGATGGTGGTACAGTTTCACTTTCTACCTACGGTGGTACAAGTAAAACAGATCCAACTGAAGATGCATTTCAAATGGCATCTAATGGAGTAGTAACTCTAAAAGCTGGAGCATATCTTAACTCAGATTTAATTAACTCTTATGTTTATAGCTCTTCTGTTTCTGATCCTTTTAACACTTATAATAATGCAACGGTTACCGTTCCGGTAGCTGACGACCAAGCACCTACTATCAGTGGTAACACAACATTATATGTAATAGAATCTGCAACATCAGGTGACGGTGTAAAAACTAACACAGATGGATACACAGGTACTAATATAAGGTTTACAGCTGATCAATCAGTGACTTGGTCTATTTCATCATCAGGATGGTTTAGTATAGATTCTTCTGGATATGTAACATTAGCATCAAATATATCAGGATCATCATATAATGGAGGTACTCAATTAGTTGGCAGTGTTACTGCTAGTAATTCATTTGGTACTCCAGCACAAACAAACTTTACAGTTAATATAACTGATAATGTTGCACCTACAATTACATTTACCGATACTTCAGCTAATCTGAATACAAATGGTGCAAGAAGTGGGTCAACAATTAATACAATTTCATTTAGTGACTCAGAAGGTGACAATGTAGATTTAACTTCATTTGTTTTCACCGACCCATCTGGTCAATTAAATACAATACAAGCAGGTGGTACGTTTATAGTACAACCTATTAATAATTTAAGTTCTTCTAACTATGGTATTACCGCATCAATAGATGATATACATTCTTTTGCAACTAGAACATCTAAACATGATTTAAATATTGCTGCAGCTCCAATAGGTTCTGCATCTAATAACGGTGACTACTATATAATAGAATCTGCAGTAAGCGGTGCAAATATAGTTATCAACAGCAATGGTAGAACAGGAACCAAAGGTGACTTAGATGTTACGTACAGTCCTCAATACAATAGTGCAGCAGTTCAGTCATTTACCTCATCTAATTCTGCAATAACTATTGATAGTGTAGGTGGACTAACTCTAAACACCAACGTAAGTGGTTCGACTACTAGTTCTGGTGATACTATTTCATCAACAATAACCTACCAGGATCAATTTAACAATATTGGTTCTAGTAGTATAAGTGTAAGTGTAGCGTTGAACACACCGCCTACTGCATCTTTTACTCAGCAATCTTCTAAATTCAATACAAATTTAGGTGTAGCTGGGACAACTTTATTTTCTGGTAGCATAACAGAATCAGAAGGAGATGTACCTTATAGTGCAAGTTTATCTGGAACAGATGCTGCATTATTTGAAATAGTTTATAATAATTCTGATTCTTCTTCTTTTGAAGTAAAAGCTATAAATGATCTACCAGCAGGTGATTATGATATTACAGCTAGTGTATTTGATTCATTTGCTAAAGCACAACAAGTAACTAATACTGAAACAGATATTACAATTGCTGCAGCTCCAATTGGTACTTTAGGTACTAATGGTACATTCTATATTATAGAGTCAGCTGGTAATAGTAATAACATAAGAATCAATAGTGATGGTCGAACAGGTACACAAGCTGACTTATCAGTAAGTTACTCACCATCATATGGAAGTCCAACAGTACAATCATTTACTTCTTCTAATGCTCAAATAGCAGTAGATAGTAGCGGTAATTTAACAACAGGATTTTTATTAAGTGGATCAGGAACAGCATCAGGTGACACTATTACTTCTGATATAACATATAGAGATCAATATGACAATGTAGGGTCTGGAAGTATATCAATTAACGTAACAACTAATAACGCACCTGATATAACATTTAGTGATACAACAGCTAATCAAAATACCAATTTAGGTAGATCAGGAAGTACTTTAGTTACTTTAACGTTTAGTGACACTGAAAGTGATACGGTAGATTACGATAATGTAACATTTACCGGACTTAATAGTCAATTAAATACATTTAGATCTGGTACTTCATGGATTGTACAAGCAAAAAATAACCTAAGTGCTTCTACTTACCCTATAACAGCATCAGTAACAGATACACATGCTTTCAGAACCAATACAGAAAACGATTCATTTACAGTAGCAGCAGCAGATATAGGTACTTTATCAACTAATGGTACTTTCTATGTAATTGAATCAGCAGTAAGTGGAGCAGATGTAGTAACTAATTCAAATGGTAGAACAGGTACACAAGCAGATTTAGGAGTAAGTTACTCACCTAATTATGGAACAGCAGCAGTTCAATCATTTACTTCATCAAATGCTCAAGTAGCAATTACAAATGCTGGAGCAATTTCACTTAACCAAAATATAAGCGGTTCTGGTACAGGATCAGGAGCATCAATAACATCTAATATTACTTTTAGAGATCAATATGATAATGTAGGATCTGGTAGTATAAGTATTAATGTAACAGAAAACGCAGCACCAACAGTAGTATCTTTTGCAGATATTACAGCTAATTTAACAGCTTCAATAGCAATAGGGACTCACTTAGTAAGTATGAGTATTTCTGATACTGAAAGTAACGTACCATTTAGTGCAAGTGTTGAAGGTAGTGATTCAGATAAGTTTGATTTCTTCTATACAGCAGCAGATTCATCATCAGCATTTATAAGAAATACTGCTCAATTAGCAGCTGGTACTTACAACTATAATGTAAAAGTTTCAGATAACTTTGGTAAAAGTACAACACATACTGGAAGAACAATTGAAGTAGCAGCACAACCATACTTAGTTTATGCGTACGGATATGATGGAGGTTCACCAGCATCAGAAGCAGCAGCATATGGTACATTAGGTGATGTAGGAGGAGACGGAGTTGGCATTACTTCTGGTTCAGTAATAGCAATGTTTCAAAGTGGAGCATTAGGAACAACATTTAGTCCTTCTCATGTAGGAGGAGATAATGAGCTACTTTATAGTTCATCACTTACAACATTATCTAATACATCTGGAACTGGTACAGGTTTAGCAAGTTTCGGATATTTAGACTTTAGTGGAGATGCTCAAATAGCATTATTCTTATTCCCATCTGCATCAGTAGTTGGTGATAAACCAGCTACAATGTATAATGGAGGAATACCTTACGGTAGTGGAACAGCAAAACAATACTCTTTATATGCTAAAGATATTGCAATTGAAGGAGTAACAAGTGCAGGGATATATTATTTCGAATTAGAAAATGATCATTTAGGTCATACTAATTGGGGAATGATTTTTCAAACAGGACAAAATAATAATAATTCAAGACTATTTTTGATGCCTTCAACAGGGTCGGCACCATAAAATGATTAGGACATGGCAGTAACTGCAACAGACATATATATTAGATCCGGTAATTCCGGAGCGTTTACCAAAATTGACTTTGTTCAAGGAGGGTGGATAACTGTCCCTTCTGCTTCAAACATGATTGCTTTGGATCCTACCAGAGTAGCTGAAGGTCAAATTGTTTACGTAGAACATACAAACGCTCTATATAAAGGATCATTCTTTGAAGCATTCGTAACTCCAGGCTATTCAGGATTTAGTAACTCACAATCATTTGCACCATTTACTTGGCCAGGTGGAGGTGGAGGAGGATCTTCTACTTTAGCAGGACTGACAGATGTATCTTCATCGGTAGCAAGTGCATCTAATGGTCAAGTATTAGCATACGATTCAACAGCAGGAGTATGGAAACCTCAAAGTGTTTCTGGTACAGGAGACATATCAGCAGTATTTGCTGGTGATGGTTTATCAGGAGGAGGTTCAGCAGGATCGGTAGTAATAGATGTAGATGCAGGTAACGGTATAGTACTTAACACAGAAGGTGTTAGTTTAGATACTGGTTCATCTCACTTTACAACAGCAGTTGATTCTAGAATAGTAACTCCTGCAACATTCAATTCATTCACATCTTCAATAGTAACATTTACAGCATCTATACAGACACAGGTTGATAGCTTAACAGCAGCAACTTCATCGTATGCAGATGCTAATAATAACGTCTTTTCTGGTGACGTAACTATTGGAGGAACACTTACTTTACTAACTCAATCTTCTGAACCTACTTACGTAAGTGGAGGATTATACTTAGATTCAAATTATAATCTATTTATAGGGGGCAGTTAACAGTATACCATGATATTTATTTATAACTAACGACAACTAAAAACATCAATAAGAAATGGCAACTTGGAAAAAAATTGTAGTCTCGGGTAGTAATATATCTCAACTAGCCAACGACTCAAATTATTTAGCATCATCCGGCCAGGGTATTTTATCTAGCTCAGCTCAGATAGCAACCGATATATCCGGATCAATAACAGCAACATCAGCATCATTAGCAACCAGTATAACAACTGAAGCAAACAATGTAGATGTCGTTCAATCACATGTTGGGAATATTCATTCCTTTACAGCATCAATAGACGGCGAAGTAACATCATTAATGGCCTTTACTGCATCAGCAGCAAGAGGTTCAGCAATTAGTGGTTCGTCAACAGCATTAAGTGCTTCATTAGCTACCCGTATTACTACGGAAGAGAATAATGTAGACGTAGCACAAGCACATATAGGTAACATACATTCCTTCACAGCATCTGCAGATAGTGAAATTTCTGCACTTATGGCATTTACTGCCTCTGCTGCTAGAAATGTAGCAATTAGTGGATCATCTACAGCATTAAGTGCATCGTTAGCAACAAGAGTAACAGACCAAGAAACATTTTCAAGTAGTTTAGATGCAACATTTGCAACTGAAGCTGAATTATTAACAGTTTCACAAAGTTTAAGTGCTTCGATAGCACCAGACATTACTACTAATAAAAACAATATTACGTCGTTAGATGGTGAAGTAACGTCTTTAATGGCATTCACAGGATCAGCTGCAAGAAATGTAGCGATTAGTGGATCATTTACTTCAACAAGTGCCTCTTTAGCAGCAGCAATTGCTAATATAAGTACTGACTTTGATGATATTACAAACAAACCAACACTACTATCTAGTTCAGCTCAAATAGCAACAGACATTAGTGGATCAGTTACATCTACGTCAGCGTCGTTAGCAGGTAGTATAACTACTAATACTAACAATCTATCAGTACAGACAGCTCACGTTGGTAATATACATGCATTTACAGCGTCAGCAGATGGAGAGATATCAGCTCTTATGGCAGCTACAGCATCAAGAGATGCTCATATAGGTAATATTCATGCCTTTACTGCTTCAGCTGATAGTGAGATATCGTCATTAATGGCATTTACTGCTAGTGCAGCCAGAGATACTGCAATTAGTGGAGCTATAACAACTACAAGTGCATCGTTAGCAACAAGTATAACAGCCAATGCAGTAGATATAGATGATTTAGAAACGTTTAGTTCATCAGTTAATTCAGCATTTACTTTAAGTGGTGCCGATGTAACAGTAAAAGGTGACTTCACTGTATCAGGAACAACAACAACAGTTGATTCTACAACAGTAGACATTTCAGATAATATAATTCAATTAAATGGTACTGGAGCAACTAAGGGTGGTTTAGCAGTTAATGATGTTACTGCACCAAACACAAACTCTGGATCATTATTATGGGATGGTACTAATGACTATTGGGTAGCAGGTCCAACAGGATCAGAGGTACAGATAGCATTAAGAGAAGGACATGGTATACTTTCTAGTTCAGCTCAAATAGCATCAGAGATTTCAGGATCTATAACAGCAACAAGTGCTTCATTAGCATCTGACATTACATCTGGTAATGCAGCAGGTACAGTTAATGCAGCAGCAATTGTAGCAATTAATACATTTACAGGATCTGCAGATGGAGAGATAACAGCATTAATGGCTGCTACGGCTTCTAGAGATTCTCATATTGGAAACATACATGCTTACACAGCATCAAGTGATGCAGAGATAACAGCCTTAATGGCGTTCACAGGATCATCTGCTAGAAACACAGCAATTAGTGGAGCATTTACATCAACATCAGCATCGTTAGCAAGTGATATTGCTGGCATGAGTGTTGACTTTACTATAGCAGGTACAACAGGTACCGATGTTGTAGTAGTAGGAACAGATACATTAACATTTGCAAATGGTGGTGGTATAACAGCAGCAGTAGCAAGCAACACAGTAACATTAGATGTTGTAGATGCAGTAATTAGTGGATCGTTTACAGCGACTAGTGCTAGTATAGCAACAGACGTTGCAGCATTAACTGCATTTAGTTCTTCTATTGAAAGTACAATATATAGCTACACTGGTTCATTTGCAGGTGATGGCTCATCATTAACTAATATTACAGTAGATCAAAATGCAACAGTAACATCATCGTTTACTAGTGTAACTACAGCTTCTATTACTCACAACTTTAATAGTGATAATATTTTAGTTACAGTATATGAAGATGATTATCAAATTGTACCTTCTGCAATATTTACTAAAACGGCAGATGTAGTAGAGATTCACTTTGGATCAGCAACCACTGGTAGAGCAGTTGTAGCAAGAGGTGGTCATATTGTATCAGGATCTATACCATTTAGTAATTTAACAGCATTACCAGCGTTAGTTAGTGCATCAGCACAGATAGCAACAGACATTAGTGGAGCTTTATCTAACACAGCTATAGCAGCATTAGGAGCAGGCATTATATCATCATCAGCTCAAATAGATTCAGATTTATTTGACATTGATGGATTAGTATCTAGTTCAGCTCAAGTAGTTGCTAACCTAGCAGGATCAGATGTAGTATCTGGATCAGCTCAAATAGCAGCAGACATTAGTGGATCAATAACAGCTACGTCAGCATCATTAGCTAGTAGCATAACATCCAACACTAATACTACTACAGCATTAGATGGTGAAGTAACCAACTTAATGGCAGCTACAGCATCAAGAGATGCTCACATAGGTAACATACATGCATTTACTGCATCAATTGATAGTGAGGTAACATCATTAATGGCATTTACAGCGTCAGCTGCTAGAAACGTTGCTATTAGTGGATCATCTACAGCATTAAGTGCATCAATTGCATCAGATATTGCAGGTATAAGCACTACGTTTATTGTTTCAGACGGAAGTACTACACAGGATATTGATAGTGGTAACACTTTAACATTCTCAGGTACAGCTAATGAAACTACAGTTGCAGTAAGTGCAACAGATACAGTTACTATTGGATTACCAGATGATGTAACAATTGGTGGAGCTTTAACAGTAACAGGTGACTTAACTGTAACAGGTAATACGATAGAGCAACAAGTAACTAACTTGAATGTAGAAGATCAATTTATACTTCTTAACTCAGGTAGTACAGCACAAGATGCCGGATTTGTTGTAAATGGTCAAGGAGCAGCATTAGGATGGGATGAATCAGAAAATAGATTCGCTTTAGACTTTGCAGGAGCAACTTGGAACCAAACATCAATTACATCAGATGCATACATTGCAGCAGTAGTAACATCGGAAGATGCTAATTATGCTAAAAATGGAAACATTAGAATAGACGGAGAAGATATTTACATATACTCATAATAAGAAATGTTTAAAAGGTTATTAATGGCAATAAAAGGTAAAAGAAACATAGGAAGAGGAGCAAAACAATCAGCCTCCTCTTCTATATTCTTAAAATCAGAAGCTCTATTTATAGGGCAAAAGCTTCAACAAGCAAATTACAAAGGAGAAGAATTTGAGATTTATCAAAAGATAATGCTTAAGTTAAAACAGTTGATAGATAAGGGATAAGTTCCTATATTTATAATAAAGCTAATTATCGGCCTCGTAAGAGGAAGTGGGCTCTTAGAGTAACCAACCGTAAATAGAAGTAACATGCCAAATTGGAAGAAACTAATAGTTAGTGGTTCAGACGCTAGCTTATCTACATTAACGATTACAAATAGTGGATCAACAGACGATTCATTATTACTTACAGCTACAGAAGATTCTTCAACAGCAGCACCAGTAGCTACATTCAAAAGAAATTCAAGTTCACCAGGAGATGCAGATTACCTTGGACAATTAAAGTTCAAAGGAGAGAATGATGCTGACCAAGAAGTAGTATATGCTAAGATAACAGCAAAGATACAAGATGCTTCAGATGGTTCAGAAGATGGACTTATAGAATTTGCAAATAAAAAAGCAGGTTCAAACAATATAACGGCTAGATTAAGGTCGGACAAATTACAATTAATCAATGGTACAGAGTTAGAAGTAGATGGTCAAGTATCAGCATCTTCATTTATAGGAGACGGTTCTGGTTTAACAGGTTTAGTATCTGGTACTACTAATTATGTTCCAATATATGATTCTTCTGGAATAACTGAAAGTCTTATTTCACAATCGACATATGGAGAAGAGAATGATACGCAAGTTGTCATTGCTGCACAAAGAACATTCATAAACTCTCAAGTAGTTACAACTACTTATTCATCCCCAAGTGGAACTGCATTAAGATTAGGTGGTATTGGGAATACAAATGAAATTAGAATTGAAGGTGCAGATATTGAATCAGCAACTGATGCAGCTAAGAAAATTTTAACTGTTGGCCAAGATGGACAAATACATACTGCTGATGGAAATGAAAGTATATCAGGGTCTTTCTCTGGATCTTTTATAGGAGATGGTTCTGGTTTGACAGGCATTAGTACTACAATAGTCAGTTCATCTACAGTATCAGATACATTTACTTCAGCAACTACCCATTCAGTTTCACATACATTAGGTACTAAAGACTTAATAATAAATGTATATGATAGTAATGACGATGTATTTATACCAACTAGAGTAAATACTCCAAATACTTCTTCGGTAGTTCTATATATGGATCCAGCAACTACCGGTAGAGTAGTAATTGGTAAAGCAGGACACATAGTATCGGGATCATCATTATTAGACGGTACTGGAGTACTATCAGGATCAGCACAAATAGCTACAGACATATCAGGATCATTTACTTCGGTTAGTGCTAGTATAGCGACTGAATTAAATAATGCTACTGGATCAGTTTCATTAAATACCAGAGATAGTTCCACTTTTTCTTTCTGGCAAGGGTCACAAGCACAGTATGATGCATTAGGATCTTATGATAGTAATGTTATATACTTTACTACATAATGGCTATCTATATCGGAAATACATCAATCTCTAAAGTATTCAAAGGGAGTACAGATATTTCAAAAGTATTTGGCGGTACAGCTACTATATACCAATCATCATACAATGTTGATATAGATTATCTTGTTGTTGCAGGTGGAGGTGGTGGTGGTGGAGAAAGTATAGGTGGTGGTGGAGGAGCAGGAGGTTTCTTAACTTCTACTTTATCTTCTATTGCACAAGGAACAGCTCTTACTATAACAGTAGGAAGTGGAGGAACTGGAGGATCAACAGTACCCGGAAACGGAACTCAAGGTGGTAATTCTTCACTAGCAGGCTCAGGTTTTACAACTGCAACCGCTATCGGAGGAGGTGGAGGAGCAGGAGGAGGACAAGCTGGAACAGCAGCAGGTTCAGGAGGATCTGGTGGAGGTGGAGCTTACGCTAATGCAACTACCGGAGGATCTGGTACTTCAGGTCAAGGTAATGCTGGTGGTAATGGAAACTTTGGAGCATCACAAGCAGGTGGAGGTGGTGGAGCCGGTCAGGTTGGTAACACTAATGGTGCTTCTCGTGGAGGGGACGGATTACAATCAAGTATAACTGGAACTGCAACATACTATGCAGGTGGTGGTGGAGGTTCTCTACCTTTCAGTACACTTGGTGGACAAGGAGGTGGTGGTACATCATCTACAGGTGGAGGTCAATCTTCATCACCCGGTACAGATGGACTTGGTGGTGGTGGAGGAGGAGGTTACTTTGGAGGTAACGGAGGTTCAGGAGTGGTGATAATAAAAGTACCTACTGCTAATTACTCTGGCACAACTACAGGATCTCCTACTATTACAACAGATGGTTCAAACACAGTAATAAAATTTACAGGATCAGGAACATACACAGCATAATGGCACATTTCGCACAACTTAGTGGTAGTATAGTACAGCAAGTAATAGTTGTAAATAATGAAGTTATAACTAGTGGTTCTCAAGAGGTAGAACAGTTAGGAATAGACTTTTGCAAATCTTTATTTGGAAATGATACTGAATGGAAACTAACATCAAATAATGATAAGTTTAGAGGTAACTTTGCTGGAGCAGGATTTACATATGATTCAACTTTAGATGCATTTTATGAACCACAGCCATTTAACTCATGGGATCTAAATACAGGATCATTTACATGGGAATCACCAGTAGCTAGACCAACAGGTTCTTATAGTTGGAATGAAGTACAACAAAATTGGGTTTCAGGAAGTATTTAAGTAGAAAACAACATATTTATAATAGACAGCAATAACATAATAAACTTATAACTCATGAAAATACAAAAGCCAATAATATCCCAGCCTACTATTACGGCTCCTACTATTACGGATTTAGCTTCTTTAGAAGGGGATGGAGCAAATATAACTGGGTCTTTTTCTGGTTCATTTGATGCATCAGCTTTTGATAGCCCAGGATTAGGTATAGTTTCTGCATCTGCTCAAGTAGTTGGACATTTACCAACGGGAACAGTATCAGGTTCAGCTCAAACAGTAGCAAACTTACCAGCAGGAACAGTATCAGGATCAGCACAAATTTTAGCAGGTACTAGCATAGTATCAGCATCATCTATAGCTACAACAGCTCAAGGTGAAGTACAACTTACAACCAACGGAGTAGCAGCTACAGCTGTTGACTTAGGGTTGAAAACAGATGATAATGTAGAATTTGCAAACGTAACAGTAACAGGTGATTTATCTGTAACAGGTACAACCACATCAGTAAATTCAAATACATTAAACATTGGAGACAATATTATATCGTTAAACGGAACTGCAGCTACTAAAGGTGGTTTAGCAGTTAACGATGCAACAGGTACTACTACTAGTGGTTCTCTATTATGGGATGGCACTAATGACTATTGGGTAGCAGGACCAACAGGATCAGAAGTAAAAATAGCATTAACTGAAGGAGATAGTTTAGTATCTGCATCAGCTTTATCATCAACAGCACAAGGTGAAGTAACTCTAACAACTAACGGAGTAGCAGCATCAGCAACAGACTTAGGATTACAAACATCAGACGATGTACAATTCGATAGCTTTGGAGTTGGTACAGCAGCATCTGGAACAACAGGAGAGATTAGAGCAACAGGTGATATTACAGCATACTATTCATCAGATGAAAGACTTAAGGAGAACTTTACTCCACTAGCAGGAGCTTTAGATAAAGTAAAAGCAATTGGTGGATATGAGTTTGATTGGAAAGATGGTATCGAAGACGTTGTTAGTAAAACAGGTCACGATATTGGAGTTAAAGCACAAGAGCTGCAAGTACAATATCCAGAATTAGTTCATGAGAGAGATAATGGATATTTAGCAGTTGATTATATTAAATTAAATGCAGTATTAATTGAAGCAGTAAAAGAATTAGCTGCAAAAGTAGAAGAATTAAGTAAATAATTCGTATATTAAATTATGGGTTTAAGGTTACAGGTTGATTTGGAAACAAATCGAGGTCCAACTAATAAGTTGTTTGTCAGAATAGATAGTTGGAAAGTTAATATGACTTTAGGTGAGGTGAAATTTACCACAACATCTTGGTTAGATAAAAGTTACGGAGAAAAGTTCTTACGAAAATATGCTGCAGATAAATTAAAACCTGCAGTAGGTTTAGTAGGAGGAAAAGTTATTTATTACCCTAAACCTTCTTCTGAAGGAAAGGAAATAGTAATAGATAATTTATATGTTGCACCAATGATTGTTGAGAAAGAAGTAGAAGAAGATATTACAGAAAAACAAACAGTCAATAAAGAGGTACCATATGTTAGTTTTGATGAGAATGGAGATGAAGTAACGTTATATAGAACAGTAGAAGTAACCGAAGATATAGTAACAGGTACTAAAACTGAATTGAAAAGCGTTATAGATTATACTATAGTCGATAGACTACAGGAGTTTTCATATGATTATTTAGTGAAACAACTTTCAAAAGTTTTTCCTAAAAGTAAAATAAAAAAAATATAAAATGGCAGTACATACTTACGGAACAACAAATATAGCATTTAGTTCATTTGATACTTGGTCAAATAATGTATCGAGTGATTCTAACGTTACTATGAATGATGCATTAGGAGATGCAGTACCTTCAAATAGTAATCCAACATCAGCTAGTGAGATTTACAATAACAACTGGTTTTATGGATCTTTACAAGTTTCAACAGGTGGTTATGTTGATATTAGTGCTACAGGTTATTCTGTTGCAGATAGTCAAGGTGCTACCATAAAGAATGTTAACCTAGACGAAAGTAACCTTACATTAACAGCAGACGAATCAGCTGCTTACCCTAGAACATTTGTTAGATGGAGAGCTGGTGGATCAGGTGGATCAACGATATCTACAAATACAGTACTCACACTTACTGCGGCAGATCAAACATCTACTACAGTATTTTATGCAGAGTTTACTTAATAGTAACTAAAAAAAAGGTTTTTGAATACATATTGGGTTTACGAAAATATACAGGAACGGGTATCTTTCTATAACAAGTTAGATACTCTCTTATTGTTATCTTCCGTCTACTTATGGAAGAAACACCATCCATCTTATACTACCAATCTTTCGGTAGATAAACTTACATACGAATACTTACACAACCTTAATGGATTATACTTATGGGACAATGTAGAGATACTACCAAAGAATAAGTCAATCAATAAAGGAGTGTTCTGGGCATCAGCTAAACTAGAAAAGTTAAGGTATATCAAAGGCCCAGCTATAATGATGGATCATGATTTTCTTATTTATAAGAATATTGATAAATACCTAAACGAACAACCTTTCTTTGCTCATGAAGAAAATGGAGATCAATATTACGATACTTCATGGAATCCTTTTATACAGCAAATTAGTCACATAGTTAACAGACCTAAACCTCATGCTATTAACTGTTGTTTTGAATACTTTCCAGATAGTAACTTTACAAATAACTATGCTAAAACTAGTATAGAGTTAATGCAAAAATTTACAGAACTAAAAGTACCTAATTCTAGGTTTTTAATATTTGCAGAACAATTACTGTTAAAACACTTATTAGACTTTCATAATATAGAATATGATACCTTACTTAACGAAAAATGGAATGCGAAAGGTAAATACTATGAGCAAAGCGATAAAGGTCACATGTCATTTGTAGAGAGCAATACTACGTATAGGCATTACTGGATGGATAAACCTTTAATAAGAAAAAACAAAGAAGGGTTTAATCTTGAAGGAGAAATCACTATATTGTTGAATATACTAAAACGTACAGAAGTTAATTTAGACTATATTAACAATGCTCTTTAATTTAGAATACATAAAGAACTACTTAACCAATAACAAAGACAAACCAGTAAGTTATAGGTGGACTCATGGTGCTACTGATTTACATTTAGGAGACGGATTACTTATTTACTCAATAATACAGTTTATGAGAGCCAAAGTATGTGTATGCTTAGGTTCAGGAGGTGGATTTATACCACGTATAATGACTCAAGCAAGAGTAGACTTATATGATTCAGGTATATTTGAAGGTAATCGTGATTACAATTGGGGTGATATAGGTAGTACCTACATAGTTGATGCGGCTAATGAAGTTGGTGGTGAAGTTAACTGGTTAAAGAAAGACTCATTTTTTAGAGAAAACTTTTATCCAAGGATTATCAATGAAACTACTGAAGATGCATACTATAACTTTTTTGTAAAAGAAGATATTAAAATTGACTATCTACATATTGATGCTGGACATACATATGATGACGTAAAACTAGATTTTGAACTATACACTAAGTTACTGTCTAAAAACGGAGTAGTATCAATACATGATACAGATATAAAATATGCAGATAACTATATTATTTCAAAAGATATATCAGATAAAGATGCTCATGCAAAATTTGCAGAAGGTCCTTCAAAGTTTATAAAGGAAATACCTAAAAAGTGGCAAAGATTTGATTTCTTTAATACAGGTATTTTACCAGAAAAACCAAGTTCTACAGGACTAACAATTTTAAGACATGCCTAACCTAGTAACAGTAGTAGGTGAGAATACTCATATTCTCCCTCACATGTTAAAACATTACGAAAACCAGATTGATAAAGCTTATGTTGCTGTATATAGACAAAGTGAGGATGACGGTATATTAGAAGAAATAGAAGAATTAGGGATTACTCCTTTTATGGTTTTTACAGAACCTAAATATAACTGGCATAGAGTAACAGAAATATACAACTCAATAAAAGAAACAAGACCAAACGATTGGTGGATAGTATCAGACGATGACGAATTACAAGTATATCCAGAACCTATAGAGAGTATCATTGAGAAGTGTGAGAGAAGTGGATATGACTTTGTGACAGGAGGTTTCTTAGATAGGATAGGTATAGATGGCATATTTCCTGAAGTAACGAGAGATACAATTATTCATGAAGCTTTTCCTTTAGCTGGTTTCTTTAGATACCCTATGAGTAAAGCATGTCCAAATAAAGTAACATTAATGAAAGGACATCAACAAATTACATCTGGTCAACATTATGCCACATTTGCTGACGGTACTAACAGTTGGGGTAAATCACATCCTAAGAGAATGCCTATACAAGAGGTATTTACTCAAGTTCATCATTTCAAATGGGATAAGACATGTGTAGATAGAATAAAGAAAGTAGCAGATAATGCAAAAGACTATTCATTTTCAGATGAATATAGAATAATGTATCATGCTATTAGGAAATCTAATTGGAAAATAGATGTTAAAAATCCTTTGTATTTAGTTGAGAATCTGAGGGATTTTACCTATATTAATTATAATGACTATAGCAAATGGTCAAGTATAACAGATAAAATAGTTACAATATGACAGAATCAGAGTACAGAATTAAGAAAATAGAGCTAGAAGAAGCTAAAGTAAAGCATTTAGAAAAACTAGCTACCTGCGTAGATATACTTACACTGTGGTTTGAAGAGATAGATAAGGAAGATTGGGACAACAGAATGCAATTTTACCTTAATGAATTTCATAGAGCAGTAGTTCCAACAAAAGACGATGAAGAAGAGGTAAATGAGTAGAAAAAAGCTTGGTATTATTGTTCCGTATAGAGACAGACCAGGTCAACTTAGATCATTTATAAAAGGAATTGGAGATTACTTTGCTACTACCGTTAAAAACTTTAGACCCTATATTTTTGTAGTAGAACAGAAAGACACTAAAGACTTTAATAGAGGTAAACTACTAAACGTAGGTTTCTTAAAAGCAGAAGAGTTTGGTTGTGATTACGTAGTGTTTCATGATATAGATATGTTACCTTACAATGTGGACTATTCATTTAGTGAAACTCCTTTACAACTTGCTAATAAGTTTGATGCAACAGAGCAGTTTACACGTACTATCAATGACGACTACTTTGGAGGTGTTACATTATTTTCAGTAGATGCATTCAGAAAGATAAACGGCTATTCTAATAAGTATAGAGGTTGGGGGTTTGAGGATAATGACCTTTTGTATAGGTGTGAAAAAAATGGTATTAAACTAGATGAACAGGTTTATAGGAGTTATTCTGAAAACGGTAAAACTATTTCATTTAACGGTAAGAATTCACATATTAAGATACCTAATAACTATACCTATGCTCGTCCATTAACATTTTATGCTTCTTTTTACCCTAGTGATATAAAGTGTGATAAAGATGAAATAACAGATGAGTATGCAGTGTTTGCAGTACCAGGTGAAGATTTAAATTTATCTTATAACTCTTTTAGAACATATAAATTTGAAGCCTTTCTTAGTAGTAATGAAGCAGTATCAGTTACATCTAAAACTTTACCTAACATGCCTTGTAGAGCTGTTGTTACTGTAGACTCTAGAAACAAAGAAATATATTTTTATTTAAACGGTATTAAGATTGGTAAGAATAGATGGGAAAAATACGGTATAAAAAAGTATAATACTGAACCTTACTTTTATTTAGGAGTAGGTAATCCGAAAAGAAAACTCAAACAAAAGTGGTTTAAAGGTAATATAGATGAATTTGCAACTTTTAATAGAATACTAACAGAAGAAGAAATAAGAGATATATCTACTAAAATATCAGGAAAGTTAACAGATAATATCAGAAGATACAAACCAGATGATAGTCTTATAGGTTATTATAGAGCAGATACTACTCAAGAAGTTAAAGTAGAAACTTCCAAGTCAAATATTGGAGGTAGGTATAATGAATTAGATACAGAATTGCAGTTAGTAGATTTATCTGGTAAAAATAACCACGGTAGCATACATAACTGTAAAATAATAGAAAATAAACATCAAGCTAGTACTAAAATTAAAATACCTCATAGACGTAGAGGTAAGTATAAATTAATACCTCATGAAGAACAGGGGTATACACTTGGATATTGGAAGAATTGGAAAAGTAGAATAAATCAGCTTAGATACTACGAGATTATCAATAGCGGTAAAGAAGAGTATTTAGAAGATGGACTTTCATCATGTAGATATAAGGTATTAGATGAATACGATCATTTTTTAGGAGCTAATTATAAAATAGATACTAAAGTTATATCAATAAGGTCATAATGAAACATAAGTTAGGAGTATGTGTACCATACAGAAATAGAGAATTACATCTACATGAGTTTATACCCAAGGTAGGTAAATACCTGAAAGAACAAGGTATTGATTTCTGTATGTATTTTTGTCATCAAGTAGATGATAAATTATTCAATAGAGGTGCTACAAAAAATATAGCTGCTAAACATGCATTTGAAGATGGATGTGACTATATAGTATGGCATGATATAGATATGATACCAGAAGATGGTGCTGACTATTCATACCCAGAAAAAGCTCCTAGACACATAGCTACTCAAATCCAGCAGATGGATTATGAATTAAAATACCATGAATACTTTGGTGGTGCAGTGTTATTCACAAAAGAACAAGTTGAAGCAACTAATGGATATTCTAACGATTACTGGGACTGGGGTATGGAAGATGATGATTTATTTTGGAGATGTCACTTAGAGGGGTTAACAAATGATACATATCTACCAGGAGAATTAAAAAATCAAAAATACCTATCTTTTAATGGTAAAAATGCTTATGCTAAAATACCTTTTCAAAGAGAGTATAGAGGTTTAACAACTAGGTCTCATACTATTTCAGCTTTAGTTAGATGTTACCAACAGCCAGAAAAAAATGATGTATTTTTAATAGGTGCAGATAAAAGAAAATATGTTGAATACCCTATATTAAGATTACCAGGTTATGACTATGGTCTATCTTTTAATAATTCAAGAGCTTTATCATTTACTTTTTGGAATAGTTTCAACAAACACAATTACATGTGGTTAAAAAGGTACGATAAGCAATGGAGTTGGGTTACTACAGTATTAAACACAGAAGATAGATTAGCTCATTTTTACCTTAACGGTACAGAGGTAGATTCTAAGGTAGGATTAGGTAGTCCTTCTCCTCTGAGATTTACAGGTAAGTTAAAAAGTTACGGTACTAATGATTTTTATTTAGGTACTAGTCCTTCAGAACCAGAAGAAAGTTCAGTAAAGTTTTTTAAAGGTGATGTTGCTAAGGTATATGCGTGGAACAGAGCATTAACACCTAACGAAGTTTCTAATCTACATACAGACATACCTACTGAAGGTAATATTGTTAATTTAGACTTTAAAGACCCAAAAGTACCATTTACACCATTTGGTTGTGAAGAAAAAGTAGAAGATATCAGAATACCTAACTCAATTATACCCCATAGGGTAGAGGGTAGAATGAGATGTCTTCCTCATGAAGATGAAGGAATAGTAGACGGTAAGTTTAAAAAAGGTGAAACGACAGCTAGAAACGAAAGAAGATATATTCTTGAAATGCAAAAAGGAAGCTGGGACTATAAAGGTGATGGTATTAAACAACTTAAATATGAACTAGTAGGGGAGAAAGAATTTACTCCTTGGGCTAAAATGATAGATATTAAATTATGAATCCTGCAGAAGTAAAAAAGAAACTTGATAAGGTAGGGTGTGGGTTTTGTTTAGCTAAATGGACACAAGTTACATTGCATCTTGGTACCGGTATGACTCATTCATGTCACCATCCATCTCCTCACAAGATACCACTAAGTGAGTTGAAACGTAACCCAACTGCACTACACAATACCAATTTTAAAAAGACTAGAAGAAAAGAAATGCTTGAAGGTAAAAGACCTGAAGAGTGTAATTACTGTTGGAATGTAGAAGATAATTCAACATCATTTTCAGATAGAGTATTTAAATCAACAGAACCTTGGTCATTAGAAGAATTTGATAAGATTAAAGACAGTTATTGGAGAGAAGATTTCAATCCACGTTATGTAGAAGTTTCTTTTGGTAATGCATGTAATTTTGCCTGTGCTTACTGTGGACCACAATACTCATCTAAATGGGTAGAAGAAATTGAAAAACATGGAGGTTATGATACAACTCATAAATTTAACTCCATAGATGATATCAAGGCAAGAGATCAAATGCCATATAAACAGAGAGAACATAATCCATATGTTGAAGCTTTTTGGAAATGGTGGCCTGATTTATATAAAGACCTACATACGTTTAGAATGACTGGTGGAGAACCTTTAATGTCTAAAGATGTGTTTAGAGTATTAGAGTACATACAAGAAAATTGGGAACAAAATCCTAACATATCATTAGCTATTAACACTAATTTAGGAGTACCAGATAAGTTAGTTGATAAATTTATAGCTATAGCAAAAGATTTATGTGAGAATAATAAAGTAAGAGAGTTAATTATTTTTACTTCTGTTGAAGCAACAGGTTCTCAAGCTGAATATACAAGGTACGGATTAAAATATGATAAATTCTGGTTAAATGTAGATAAGATTCTTACTGAACTACCTAGAGTTACTATTAACGTAATGGCAACCTTTAATGCATTATCTGTTTTTACATACGGAGATTTAATAGATAGAACCTTTGAAGCAAAAAAGAAACATGCTAACGGATTAAGATATTGGACATCCGCAATACAACTTGATACGTCTTACTTAAGATGGCCTACATTTCTTTCAGTAAAAATATTACCAGAAGAACATAAAGAGTTAATATTAGATGCAGCAAAGAAAGCTCTTTACTACGGCATAAAGACTTTTACTCACGATAATTATGGTTTTTCAAATATTGAAATCCAAAAAATGAAAAGATTATATGACTATGCAATAGGTACATCAGATTTTAATATTACTAAATTTAGAAAAGACTTTGTAAAGTTTGTTGATGAATATGATGACAGAAGGAATTTAAACTTTAGTGAAACATTTCCTGAGTTAATGCCAATGTATAACGAAACAAAAGAGACACTAAATGATTAACATACCAATAGATGATGTTTGGGTTCTTTGGCCTACTACTATTTGCTCTTCTTTTCCGGAAGATCCTGGCAATTTGTACCTCAATGGTAAAAAACATTTTAAGTTAGAATTAGATTTTGAACTTACTGATGAAACAGACCACTATAAAGCTATCTTTAATATACTACCAGCATACACTATGTTAAAGCTTCTGAGAGATAGAATGATATTTGTTGCTTCATTTGATGATGGTACTAAAGAAGATCATAACCTTCCACTTTTTGTTACCCCACACGAAAGGGTATTTCTTAGTTACGAATTTGAACCAGATCAGGATATAAAACTATTTATTAGAAATAACACTACAGGTAACGAGATTGATTTTAAAATTAATATGGAAGGTAGAAACTTCAAATATGAAGCTGAACCTTTTATAGTACTTGCTGGTGATAATATACCCGAACGTTCAGACAAAGAACACTTTACCGGTGTTACTTTTCACGAACTAAAGTTATACAGTAACGAAAGGTTGTTATCCCACCATACATTTGACGAATTCATTCATGATAAATCTGTAGATAAAACAGGCAATTGTAACTTTATACATAAATTTTAATGGGAGTATACGCAAAAAAACCTAATGAAACTCATCAAGAGTATAGGGACCGAGTTATAGATAAACTATCTCCTTCATTCTGTGGAGCTAAATGGTATAATGCTACTATATGGCTAGGTAACGGTCAGACAACATCTTGTCATCACCCTCCAGCTCATAAGATACCTTTAGATGAATTAAAATTCAGCTATAAAGCACTTCACAATACAAAGTATAAGAAAGCTGTACGTAAGCAGATGATGGAAGGTATTAGACCTAAAGAATGTGAATATTGCTGGAAGATAGAAGATTTAGGTAAAGATAAAGTTTCTGATAGAGTTTATAAATCAGTTATATACACAGATGAAGAATTAAAAGATGCTAAAGAAGTGATGGGATATACAGAAGATGTAGATCTTAAAACTTTAGAAATAGCTTTTGATGCTAATTGTAACTTTGGTTGTTCATACTGTAATGCATCTTTTAGTACTACTTGGCAGAAAGACATTAAAGTTAATGGTCCTTATCAAAATTTAGTATCTGATGGAGCAGCAGCATTTCAACACGATGGTTCTCATGCTATGCCATACGGTAGGAAGAACACAGATAATCCATACATAGAAGCATTTTGGAAATGGTGGGAAGCAGAACTACAATTTAGCTTAAGAGAATTAAGAGTAACAGGAGGAGAACCTTCTATGTCTCCAGACTTCTGGAAACTAATGGAATGGTGGAAGAAAAACCCTGATTGTAAAGTACCATTTGCAGTCAATTCAAACCTAGGTCAGAAAAAGAAACTTTTAGATGCATTAATTGAATCTTCTAAGAGTTTTAAAGATTTCAGTATTTACACATCTTGTGAAGCAGTTGGTCTTCAAGCAGAGTATATTAGGTTTGGATTAGAGTGGGATGTTTGGTTAAAGAATATGTATAGGGTAAATCAAGAAGGTAATATCAAGACAGTCAACGTTATGATGACTATTAATGCTTTGTGTTTGTTTTCTATTACTGAGTTTATGGATGAAATGATGAAGATTAAAAAGAAATTCGGATATAAGGCAGCAGTTATGTCGTTTAATATCTTACGTTTTCCATCTTTTCAGTCTATTGTTACATTACCAAAAAATATTAGATTAGAAAGAGCAGCAGCAATGGAAGCTTGGCTTGATAAAAATTGGAACAATGGTCAAAATGGGTTTATAGATATAGAAAGAGATGCACTATTAAGACTTATTGAATATACAAAATCAGTTGATAAAGGACATGAATTTACTTCATCTATAGATACGAGAGAAAGAGACTTTAGATCTTTTTACCTACAATACGATAAAAGAAGAGGTAAAGATTTTTATGCTGCATTTCCAACCCTTAAAACTTGGTTTGACGGTATACCTGAGACTAACTTACAACCTCTCACAAAGGTGGTAGATGGTGATGATGCTAAGTCTAATAGGTATGTAGACGGTGTATTAGAACAAGCTAAAGATGAAGGATGGATACTTAACCCACAATGGGCTAATCCAGGAGCACAAGATTTTATAGAACCGGATGACCAACAACAAGATGATATGATTGATCTAGTAGAACAATTACAAGCAGATTCAGATAAAACATATGCAGGCAGTCAAGTTAAAAAGATATGAAGGTAAAACCAAAAGATGGGAATAAAACATTTTGTATGGCCCCGTGGTCCCATACCTACTTATCACCTCAAAGTGAAAGAAGAATGTGCTGTGCTTCAAGAGAAAAAGCTGAATGGGCTACACAATACCTAGATTCAGATAAAGCAGAAGAAAATTCATTTTACAACCCAGGTAAGTTAGAAGATCATTGGAACTCAGATTATATGAAAGGTATAAGAAGAGATTTAATGGCTGGTAAAGAGATACCACAATGTCAGGTATGTAATGACCAATTACTTAACGTATCTATCTATAGAGATTACTTCAATAAGACTCTATTTCCAAACAAGATAGACGAAGCGTTTGAGAAAACTAGAGATGATGGCCATACTGACATGCCACCTATTTCATTTGACTATAGAGTTAGGAATTTATGTAACTTTAAATGTAGAATGTGCGGTGATCAATTATCATCATCTTGGGAAGCAGAAAGAAGAGCTATGGGTGACTACGATGCTGAAGATAACACTGACTACTGGGCTCAAAAAAAGAATAAACCAGCAATAGAAAACTTTCAAAAAGATGTTGCAGAAGCTGAATTATGGAAAGCTGTTAAGGACGGTACTATTGAAGAAATATATTGGGTAGGTGGTGAACCTCTGATGTGGGAAATACATTGGGAAATTATGCAGTACCTTATAGACAATGACTTAGCTAAAAATGTATGGATAAGATACAATAGTAACTTTTCTAGATCTAAATATAAACATTGGGACTTAAAAGATATGCTACCTCATTTCAAAATGGTACAAATGTGTGCTTCTATAGATGGTACTGGTGAGATAGTAGAGTATGTTAGACACGGTATAAAGTGGGATAGTTGGATTGCTAATTTTAAAAACTTTTTATTCCTTAATAAACAGTATGGTGATTACGGTATAGCTTTTGACTTAACTATAACAACTCCAGGTTTATTTAGTCTAAAAGAATTATTCGATTTAGCATTAGAGTTAGACATACATACACTGATTAAGACTACTTTTGCTTTTGATAGTAGTATAATGATGTGTCCACAGGTTCTACCAAGAGAACTATTTAACGAAGTAATAGATGATATATTGGACTACATCAGACCTAAGGTAGAAGCTAACCAAAAGTACAATTACTGGATAACCTGTTTAGAGGACCTTAAAAATAGACAAGTATTTTCAGAGCAATACCCAGATTGGCAAAAAGGTTTAGTACAAGGTAAGGAAAGATTAGCTAAAGTTGATAAATGGAGAAATAACGAAGACATATTAAATAATATTTACCTTAAACACAATAAAAAAGTTTACGATTGGTGGAACAGCAACATAATATAGCAGACAAGCAACTTAAAAAACCGTTTTGTGTTTTACCGTGGATTCATTTAGCTACTCATCCTATCGGTACGGTAACACCTTGCTGTATAACAGACATGAAAAATGGGGTGTCAACAGCAGCAAAAGAAGATGATGATAAAGCTCATTTATTTCTATCAAAAGATAGTTTAGAAGACATTGCTAACTCTAAAAAGTTTAAAGAGGTACGTAAGCAAATGATGAATGGTGAATATCCTGCTGTTTGTCAAAAATGCTATAAGTACGAAGGTGGAGGAGTTGAATCTAAACGTATAGAGTCCAATAATATATTTGAAAAGTACATTGAAGATTGTTTTCCTAATACAAACCCAGACGGTAGTTTAAAAAAGGTAGAATACAAATATGTAGAACTTAGATTAGGTACTGTATGTAATTTAAAATGTACTACCTGTAATCCTTTTTCATCTAATAGATGGCATCAAGATTTGCATGGATTACAAGGCACTGAATTTGCTAAAGATTACTTTAAATTAGATGTTAAGGTTGAATGGTATAGAGATACCAACTTTTATGATGAACTTTATTCTAAATGTACCGGGTTACAAGAAATATGGATAAACGGTGGTGAACCTACTTTAATAAAAGAACATGGATACTTTTTAGAGAAATTCATTAACGATGGTACTAGTAAAGATATAGATTTACACTACAGTCTAAATTGTACACAATTTCCAGATTACTTTATTGAACTATGGAAAAACTTTAGAAATATTAGAATACATTTATCAATAGATGATATTGATGAGAGAAATTACTATATTCGTTTTCCTTCTGATTGGAATCAAATAATGAAATCTTTTGATAAAATCTTAAAGTATAGAGATGTCTTTAATTTAGAAGTATGTCAAACTGTAAGTGCATTAAATGTCTATAATATGGACAATTTTAAAAAGTTTACTTTAGATCATGATTTGATAATTGCACATAACTACGTACACTATCCAGATCATATGATGGTCAATCTTATACCAGAAGAAATGAAGAACCATATATTAGAGAATATTAAATATATGAGAGAAGATGAAATACAAAGACTTAAAATTGAACTTTTTAAACCCTATACTGATAAAGACGTAAATAGATTCTATAGTTTTATGAGCATTATGGATAGAACTAGAAAAGTAAACATGTTAGATTACCTACCAGAATGGAAACCATATCTCAATAAAGCTTTATGAGTTTAGATAAATCATTTTGCATACTTCCTTTTAATCATTTGGCAACCCACCCAGACGGTAAAGTTACCCCATGTTGTGAATCTAAATTATGGTCTTCTGATGGAAATGAGAATTTACAACTTGGTGTGTCTACATTAGAAGAAATACGTAACAGTAAGAACTTTACATCATTGAGAGATGATATGTTAAATGGTAGATTAAATGATTCATGTAATTTTTGTTACGATAGAGAAGCAGCTGGTTTAGATTCTAAAAGAACAAGAGAAAATAAAAATCATAGAGTTGATTATAACGATATAGGTAAGTATAAATCTTTACCATTAGAGTCAATCGAATTGAGATTAGGTAACATATGTAATGCAAAATGTGTTATTTGTCATCCTTTTGCAAGTTCGAAATGGAATGAAGATATTACAGAAGATATTATTGCTATTGATGAAGGGTATAGTAAAGCTATAATTACTAACACATGGTTTAGAGATGATGACTTTTATGACAGTTTATTAGAAAATAGTGATGATATTAAACACATTTGGTTTAACGGTGGTGAACCCTTACTAATAAAAGAACACTTAAAGTTTTTAAATAAACTAACTGAATTAGGAATAACTAATAATATTGAATTAGAATACCACACTAACGGTACATTAGTTACTGAAAAAATTATAGACCTTTGGAAAAAATTTAAATTTGTTAGAATTACTTTATCTTTAGATGACATATTAGAAAGATTTCATTATGCTAGATTTCCTTTAACTTTTAATAAGGTAGAAAATGCAATTAAACTTTTAAAATCTAATAACATACATTACGATATTATACCAACAGTAAACTTACTAAACGTATATAATATGACAAACATATATGAGTATTTTTTTCATAATTATAATAAAGAATGTGTGTTTAATTATTTAAGATTTCCTAAATTTCAAAGTATAGTAAATTTACCTGAAAAAATTAAACAAAAAATTATAAAGGAAAGCAGATTACCTGAAAAACTGCATAATGAATTAGAGTACGAACTTTATTCAGAAAAAAGTATTGGTTTATCTAAAGCAGTTAATTTTTATCGTACGTTAGATAGACAAAGAGGTGTTGAGTTAGAGAAGTATTTACCTGAATGGAAATTTTATTTGAAAGAAGATGAGTAATATATGTCCTTTACCATGGATGGGTTTCTCAAATGACCCTAACGGAACTGTTAGACCTTGTTGTATCTCTAGAGAACACGTAACTGATACAGAAGGTAAACCTTTCCATGTTCAAACTGACTCTGTTAAAGATATATTCAACAGTGAGTATATGAATAACTTGAGACAACAGTTCTTAAATGGTGAAAAACCAGAAGGATGTAGTACATGTTGGAAAGATGAAGATAACGGTTATACAAGTAAACGTCAAAGTTACCAACAAATTGCTAAAGACTATAAACTACTAGATGATGATTTTGATTATAAATCTACTCCAGAGTATCCGATAGACTATCAAATTATTTTAACTAATTCATGTAACCTAAAATGTCGAAGTTGCCATTCTAGTCATAGTACTTCCTGGACTAAAGAACTTTCAACACTACCTGATGAAGTTAAGGAAGTTATTGATATTTGGCCTTATGATTTACCACATGGTCAGTCAGGTAATAGAAAAGGTAAGTTTTTCATGGAGATGGATGAATGGATACCTAATGTAAAACGTATAGAAGTTGTAGGTGGAGAACCTTTTTATTCACCTGTATGGGAGAAAGTATGGGGAACAATGATTGATAAGCAGTATAGTGAAAAGATAACTCTCCATATGTCTACTAATGCAACGATCTACAATGAAGAACTACTTGTTAAGTTGGCAACTAATTTTGATAGATTAGGTATTGGATTAAGTATTGATGGACTTGGTAACACATATGAATATCTACGTAAAGGAGGTATATGGTCTGAAGTAGAAGAGAATTTATCTAAGTTCCACTTACTCAAAGAGAAATACGGTGATAAAATAGACTTTAATTATAACCATACAACATCGTGGATTAATGCATTTAACTTACCAGACTTCTTTGAGTGGACTAATAAAAATACCCCTTTATTTTCTAAGTGGATTAACATAGTTCATTTTCCTCAACATATGGCAATGTATATGTTACCTAAACAAGCTAAAGACTACCTAGTAGAAAAGTGGGGTGACTACGATTTCGGTATACATCAATCAGAAACTGATGCTTTAATTAAGTTTATGTATAGTCAACAACCATCTGATGATGAAATAAGAAAAAATTACAAAAAATTTACTATATTAGATAAATATAGAAGTGAAAGTACTATAGATCTTATGGATGAAATATGTCCATTGTTAAAAGATTACCTATAATGACAGATTTAAACAAGTACATATGTGTTAACCCATTTACCTACACTGAAATAACTGTAGATAAACAACATATGTGCTGTGATGCATGGATGCCACTAAATATAAAGACTAAAGGCGACTTTAAAGATAACTGGAATAGTGATAAATCAATATCAGCCAGAAACTCTATGTTAGATGGATCGTTTAAATACTGTTCAACTGATAAATGTCCACATCTTAACTCTGTTACACATAATGATAAGCCTTCTGGTCCAATTAGAGTTAAAACAGATGCACTAGTTAAAGAATTAACTGAACATAAGTTACCTAACTCAATGAAAGTTGTGTTTGACAGTGCATGTAATTTAGCTTGTCCTTCTTGTAGAACTAGTTTCATAAGAAACGAAGACTTTATAACAAAAAAATCTAAAAATATACTTGCAGACGTTGAAAAATCGTACGGTGATTCATTAGAGTTTATTTCTATGTCTGGATATGGTGATCCATTTTATAGTGAAGCATTATTTGAATGGTTATGTAACTTCGATAATAATAAGTACCCTAATATGAAGAATATTCATATGCATACTAACGGTATGTTGTGGAATAAGCGAAATTGGGATAAAATAGCATCAGCACAACCGTATATAACCTCAGCTGAAATATCTATTGATGCTTCTCAAGCAGAAACCTATCATAATGTTAGAAAAGGTGGTAAATGGGATTTATTATTAAAAAATTTAAAGTTTATCGATACATTAACACAGATTGATACAATGATTCTTTCTTTTGTTATACAAGATGATAATTACAATGAGATTGTACCTTTTTATAAGTTAATGGATAGTATATTTAAAAATAAGAGAAATTTAACTTTTCAATACTATAAAATTTTAAATTGGGGTGTACTTTCTGATGAGGATTTTAAATCTAAGGCAGTTTGGCATGAAAATCACCCTAACTACAAAGCATTAGTTGAACAAATAAAGTTACTTGATTCATACAATGATGATAGAATAATTCACAGTTTACATGGCATATAATAAAGAAGAATTAAAAAATTCAAAAACGTTTTGTATGGCACCATGGATGTCTATACATCACTGGCCTGACGGTAAAACTTATCCTTGCTGTTTATGGAATTCTAGAGACCCTATAGGTAACCTAAATGATAGTAGCCTAAAAGAAATCTGGAATAACGAAACGATGAAAAAAACTAGACAAGGAATGCTTAAGGATGAAAAGATAAGTTCATGCGATAGGTGTTACCATTTAGAAGATACAGGTGATGGTTCATATAGACAAAGAATAAATAAAGAACATTGGGATAAAATTGACTATGTAAACGAAACAAAAGAAGATGGTCATTTAGATAACATGAATTTACATTTATGGGATTTAAGAATATCTAATTTCTGTAATTTTAAATGTAGAAGTTGTGGACATGCATTAAGTTCATCTTGGCATAAAGATGCTATAGCTTTAGGTGAAGCAGACCCAAATGCAAAAGCATTAATCAGTATATCAGATAAGTCTAAGTTTTTACAAGACATAGAACCTCATTATAACTGTGTAGATGAAATATACTTTGCAGGTGGTGAACCTTTAGTAATGCCAGAACACTATCAAATTTTAGATAGACTAATAGAATTAGGTAGAACAGACGTAAGAATTAGATACTCAACTAATTTTTCTAAATTAACATTCAAAGGAAAGCATATATTTGATTATTGGAAGCAATTTCCTAATTTAGAATTGTATATTAGTATTGATGGAGTAGGTAAAGTAGGTGAACTTGTTAGAAAAGGATACGATGATGAGCTTTTTTATAAAAACGTACAACTATATAAAGAAAGTGGTGTAGCACATACAGATTATGCATACGCAGTAACTTACGGTGCGTTAAATTATAATCACCTTTTTGATATGGTGTTAGATTTCTTTGAAAGAGATATAATAGATCAGAACGTAACTAAAACTTCTAGAAAAATATTCTTTAGTCCTATTGATTATCCTACTCATTATGATTCGGTATTTTTACCCGATAGTTTTAAAAATAAATTTATTCAAAGATTCGAAGGATTCGATAAAGAAATATTAAGTAAGTTTCCAAAAGTACATAACCATGTATTGGAAGACATAATGCGTAAATTGAAAACAGTTTACGATAGAAGTATAACTAAACAATTTAACTTCGAGGAAATGGCTAAGTGTAAATCTGTAACAGATAAATTAGACTTACTTAGAGATGAAAAATTTAAACATGTGTTTGGATTTGATTCTACAGAATTTGTTATCAACCAAACTAAAGTTATATAATGGAACAATTAAAATTAGAAAAAGAAGAAATAAACTTACTTAATAACCTAAAAAATAATAGAGAATTACTAATTAAGGAATTTGGCAAGATATCTATTATAGAAGTACAAACTGAAAAACGTAAAAAAGCAGCAATGACTGAGTATGAGAATTTAGAAAAGACTCAAACTGAATTTGCAAAGACGTTGGAATCTAAATACGGAAGAGGCACTGTTGACATTGAAAGTGGGATATTTATACCACTGAAATAGTTTACGGTAAATTTAATCTATTTATATATGTAGCAGACTATCACATTAGTTGATGGTTTTAGAAAGCTTAACGATATTTATAAGAGTACTCAATAATTTAACTTATTTAACATGGCAGAAACATTAATCTCCCCAGGTGTATTAGCAAGAGAAAATGATATATCCTTTATCGCTCCAGTAGCGTTAGAAGCAGGAGCCGCTATTTTAGGACCAACAGCTAAAGGACCTGTTGAAGAACCTACATTAGTAACTTCATTCGGAGAATATTCAAGAGTCTTTGGTACTACATTTACCTCTGGGTCAACAAAACAAGAATTTTTAACTTCCTTAGCAGTAAAGTCTTACTTTGGTCAAGGAGGAAATTCAGTATTAGTAACTAGAGTAGTTTCTGGTTCATTTACAGCAGCAGACAATTCACATATATCAGCATCATCTAATGGTTCAATTCAACCATTTACGTTATCTACATTATCAAAAGGAGAAGTAGCTAATAATATGACATCATCAGGTACTTATACTGCAGCAGCAGAAGAAAATAGTGATGGTAGTTTAAAGACAGGATCTGCAGATAATTTAAGATGGGAAGTAACCAATGTTAATAACGACAAAGGAACATTTAGTCTTTTAGTAAGAAGAGGTGATGATGCTACAAAAAACAAAATTATACTAGAAACGTTTAATGATTTATCATTAGATCCAAATTCTGGTAACTATATTGAGTCCGTAATTGGTAATCAAACAAAATCAAAAGCTTCTGATGGAGGTCAGTCCTATATTACTGTATCAGGAGAGTATGTTAATAAATCTAAGTACATAAGAGTTTCTGCAGTTAACAGCCAAACCTTAGATTATTTAAGCACAGATGGAATAACAGTTAACAGTAGTGGGGGAGCTTCTTTTTCAGGATCTTTACCAATAGCTGATTCTGGATCATTTTATGGAGCTACAGGTACTATTGTAAAAGGAGCAACAGATACATATTTTTCTAATATCGACAATACTAAATCACAAGGATTAGTTGGAGGTAATTATACTGATGCAATTAGTATATTAGGAAATAAAGACGAATATGTATTTAACATTATTAGTGCACCAGGATTAATATCTACATTTGGTAATCATTCTACAGCAACAGATTCTATTATTTCTTTAGCAGAAGATAGAGGAGATTGTATTGCAGTGATTGATGTAGAGAATTATGGAGCAACAGTATCACAAGTTACTAGTGCAGCAGCTAGCTTAAATTCATCTTATGCAGCAGCTTACTGGCCTTGGTTACAAACACAATCTGCAACTGGTAAAAATGAATACGTACCAGCATCAGTTGTTATACCAGGAGTATATGCATTTACAGATGGAGCAGCAGCACCATGGTTTGCACCAGCAGGTCTTACTAGAGGTGGTATTCCAACAGTAATACAAGCAGAAAGAAAATTAACAAGATCTCAAAGAGATACATTGTATAATGCAAACGTTAATCCAATTGCTACATTCCCAGGAAGTGGAATATCAGTATTTGGACAAAAAACACTACAGAAAAAATCTTCAGCTCTTGATAGAGTAAATGTTAGACGATTATTAATCGCACTGAAGAAATTTGTAGGAGATGTTTCAAGAGAATTAGTATTCGAACAAAACACAAACGTAACTAGAAACAAATTCTTAGCTCAAGTTAATCCTTACTTAACATCAGTAGTTGAACAACAAGGATTATTTGCTTATAGAGTAGTAATGGACGATACTAACAACACATCAGATGTTATCGATCGTAATCAATTAATTGGTCAAATTTTAATACAACCTGCTAGAACAGTAGAATTCGTAGTATTAGACTTTACAATTGAGCCTACAGGAGCAACATTTGGAGCATAATTTAATTTTTAGATATTTATAATAAACAAATAAAATGGCAGTAGTAGATCCTAACGAAATAATGTTCAGAGCCTTTGAACCAAAGGTGCAAAATAGATTCTTAATGTTTGTAGATGGTATTCCATCATTTATGATCAAGACAGCAGCTGGTCCAAATTTTACTGATAACGCAATAAAATTAGATCACCTAAATACTTACCGTAAGATTAGAGGTAAGAGAGAATGGGGTGACATAGAAATGACTCTATATGATCCAATTACACCTTCTGGAGCACAGTCGGTAATGGATTGGGCAAGATTGTCATATGAGTCTGTAACAGGTAGAGCAGGGTATTCTGACTTCTACAAGAAAGACTTAACACTTCAGGTATTAGGACCTGTTGGTGACATAGTTAGTGAGTGGGTAATAAAAGGAGCATTTATTACTGATATGGATCAAGGAGGATTTGACTGGGCTACTGATGAAACAGTAGAGCTTTCAATGACTGTAGCAATGGACTACTGCGTATTGAACTTCTAAATACCGCTACACTACACATTCAAATAAGAACCTTCCTTACGGAGGGTTTTTTTTTCCTATATATTAGTTGGTTCCCATTTTAAAAGTTCATATATTTATATAAAATACTAGTTATACATAATAAGATTTATGAGCACAAATTTTAAATTACCTACCGAACAGGTAGATTTACCATCAAAAGGGTTATTATACCCGAAAGATTCACCTTTAGCTAGCGGTACTATCGAAATGAAGTATATGACTGCTAAAGAAGAAGATATATTAACTAATCAGAACTATATTAATAAAGGTATAGTAGTAGATAAGTTATTAGAGTCTTTAATAGTTTCAAAAGTTAACTTTAACGATATACTTATTGGAGATAAAGATGCACTACTTATAGCATCTAGAATATTAGGATACGGTAAAGATTATGACTTTAACTATGCAGGAGAAAAAATTGTAGTTGATTTAACCACACTTAAGAATAAAGAGTTAGATGAATCG
>Ga0233402_1000076_pt1 | contig 36152 bp, 28 predicted proteins | sample 54DmetaG_FD_182705 | JGI IMG/M metagenome (GOLD analysis project Ga0233402, IMG submission 182705) | Seawater microbial communities from Monterey Bay, California, United States - 54D | ecosystem: Environmental > Aquatic > Marine > Coastal | place: USA: California | collected 2016-11-11 | reverse complement strand
CCCAAATCCAATTCTAATTTTTCTATTATTATATTGTCCAGAGCGTCATACTCCTCAAAGACCTCTTCAAGTACTGTGATCAAATACTCTTTAGTAAGTTGAATGATTTTATCACTCTGGGGCTGAAAAGATTTCTTGTTGAGAAAAGATAAATCAAATATAAATTGTCGAATATTTCCAGAGCTAGGCATCTTCTTATCCTTGCTTAAAGCCCTTCAATAATTGTATGAGCTGAAGAGAATAGATGTCTGCTTGATCGTAATTGTCTGCTTTTTTTGTTTCTAACCAGTTAAAGAAAGTATCTTCAAAGAGACTGATTTTATTCACATCTAAATAAAATATATTGTATTTGAATTGAGCAGGGAGGTGCTCTTCTAGCGATTTTTTGAAGTAGGCTTTAAATTCGGAGTTCTGAAAACGTTGGGGCCAGTCTGGTAAAATCAAACTGACTTGATTTGAATATTGAAAATCTGACGGAAACTCATGGCTATTTCCTTTATCAATAGAAATCTCAGAAAATTGTTCAACGAGCAATTCTTCTTCTCGCTTTTGTATAAAAAAATCGGTAAGCCTTTTGATTTCTGATTTTGCACCAATATTGGAATACAATATCTTTGGAGATTGATATACGGGTTTATTAAAGATATCAAAAAGAACGATTTTAAACTCCTTTTTTGTTTCAGACTTGATGATAGAATAGTTCTCCTTATTGGATCCCAATACAAAAATATCATCCCTTAAATCATTTTGCTCTTCAAAGCTACCTGAATCATAACTTACTAAACAAGCTTCGCTTTTATCATCAAAAAAAGATGTTGAATAATTTGTAGTCAACAAAGGTCGCAATAAAATATGCTCTACCAAAAAGAAACCCTCACAGGCTTTATTAAGTTTTTGAAATTTATTGATTCCTTTTTCTAAGGCTATTTTACATTGTTCTTCATCGTCTGTAACAAAAACTTCGATGGGCTGATTCATCCCGGGCTCATTATATAGTAAGTGATGCCGTTTCTCCTCTTTGCTTTGCACTTCTAGAACAGTATAACTTTTAGGTTTATTTGCGTAATTAAAGAGTGCTTTAAAGGCTTTATTTGTCGCGGTATAATAATGCAAGCCTTCTTCCTCTGATGAATTGGATGTTAAAACCTCTATGGAAGGCCCACTATTTACTTTTAATTCTGTTATAGACCAATCGTTTTCCGCCTCTACTTTTTCATAAGAATCCAAAATGGGATTGATTAATGAACGGGTATTTGTGTTCGGAATTTTCAATAGTAATTTTAATCTTTTTTCAAGTCCCGAGATGTTTTCGGTCTCCCAAAATTCTTTTTTATAATTAAATCCTAAGCATCTATTCTTTCCATTTTCGATTAAATGTTGAGCATACTCAATCTTTGTGTCCAACATGGCTTGTTTTACAGCAAGATCGCTAATATCCTCAGATTCTATTTTCATTAATTTAGAGAGCGTAGAAACATCAATAAACTCACTAAATCTTGACAATAAGTGATCCACAATTTGTGTTCTCCTCTCATAAAAATGATCTCGAGACTCTGAAATGGACTCTAAAAAATCAGTGTATTCTCGTTCACTTTTAAAGGGGATTAATTCGTCAATTTTTGGGATTTCGTGTGGATATTGAGAATAAAATGTTTTAGAAATATTTTTTTCAATAGAAAAGAATTGATGAAAATTTGCCAACTGACTTAAGTGGTTGGCCATTAGTTGTTCAAATAATAATAAGAAGCCTCTCAATTGTTTTACTTGTGCTTTTCTTTTACTATTGGACTTGGCAGGTATTTCTTTAACTTTTAAACCATAAACCGCAGGAAATTCGTTTTGAATAGAATAATATTCCTGAATTTGAGCTTTTGTAAATCGTCCACTGATATTAACTTTTTGTGAACTAACCGTTTTATAATAATTATTTTTTTCAGAAATACTGAGGGAATCATAGAGTTGAGATAGTATAATGGTATCAACCTCGTATTTGATTTGATCTCTATATAGCTGAATTTGCTCTGAAGCAACATTATAGTTTCTAATATTTTTTTCTAAAAAAGGATAATTATCCTCTCCAAAAGTGATGAGATCTTCAAATACTTTAACACCATTCTTAAATAAAAAGATTTCTTTGACTTCTATAACCCCATCAATTTTTTCAATAATCTCTTTAATCTCTGAAATGTATATTTCATTTGTTTTGAGTGCAAAATCCTCTGAATTAATAAATCCTTTCACAGGTGCAGGTCCCGAAAAAAGATCTCGAATGGACTTGCCATTTTCCCGCATGGTTTCCAAATCATGAAATCTCACATTGGGATTTAAAATATTTTCAATTTGAAAATAAATTTCTGATAATATGGTTTCCCCCAGAACAAAAGAATCAACATCGATTTTAGCATTAATACTGATGTTATCTTTCTTCAGGACTTTTATGTCTTGAAAATCAGTTCCAAGGGATCTATTTTCAGCTAAAAGGGCAACAATAGAATTCTTAATTTGTATTTCCGATTCTTCAGATTCAAAACCTTCTTCAAATTGAACAAATACATTATACAACCCCTGAAATCCTAAAATATTATCCTCTACGGGATGTACCCAAGCATTTTTTACAGCCTCAACTTGCTCTATAATAATTCGCTGAAAATCAGAAGGAATTAAGGGTGCAGAGGGCAGAATTCGATCAACAGGAAAAAATAAGTTTGTTTTTTCAAGATTGTATCCATCTTTCTTACCGATCAAAAGATCTTGAATTGAAAAATTATTTCTGTATCCTAAATCGGTTATTGCATAACACAACTGTTCTAAAATTGTAACCCCCGGATCGTGATAATTAAAATCAGTCCACTTTTCACCACTGAAATTTTGTATTAATGAAATTCCTTTTTCAAGTAGAAGATCATAGTTTTCACTATCACTTCTAAAATCCGGAGATGTAAAGTTTTTAGGTTCTACCATTGGTGTTTTTTATTCAGAAAAGAAGCGTGAGATATTATACTTGATTTTAAAGGGCTGTCCGTCCTTTTCATTGACTCCATAGTGTCTTCTTGTGCGAACTTGAAGTTCATAATTATGCATTTCACCCACCCATTTAAACTGAAGCTTATTCAAAAAACTTCCATAGAATGAAGAGCTCACCTTAATTTTATTTTTGGAAGCTTTCCCTCCAAAAGTAGAAAGAGCAATGGCGTGAGAGAGTGCATATCGTCCACTACCTAATTTACCTTTTATCGAAGCAACCACTTCAAAACCATTAATTCCGTCAAGATTGGATAAAATAGTCTGCCAATTCCCATTTCCATCCACCTCACCCACAGCATAATTTCCGCTTTTGGATTCAATTCCAATAACTCCTTTAACATCAAAATCAAATTTTGGATCATTCGTATGAATTCCTATTTGATTGTTTGTTTCAAACTTTATTAAGGGTTTAGCTTCTTGATTATTCAAAGAAAGACCCTCAATGTTTTCATGATTGAGATTGAATGAAAAATCAGGTTCTTTTTGAGTCGATTTCTTAAAAAAAGAAATTAAGCGAGTAGAATACCCATGGGGGTTTAATTTAAATCCGTGCTCAGCATTCATAGAAATGCCATCATCTACTTGATTCAAAGAGGAATCAATTAAATCTACAAAATGTTTTTCTGTAGCAAAACCACCTTTTTGAAAGTAATTTTTTAATGTCTGTCGATTTATTAAAGCCATTTTAAAATTTAATTTTAATTACACTTTTATTTTCTAATTCATCATCTTCGATTTCATTTTCTTGGGGTTCCAAATCAAATTCAGACGTTTTACTTTCAGAATTTATTATAAAATTCCCCTCAACATTAAGTTCGTTATAGTCTAACGGCTGGGGTAAAGAATATTCTTGAACATCGATGATACTTACTTTGTTATTGTTTCTAGGCACTAAAATAGACCAAGGAGAACCTACCTCAATGATCTCACTTTTCCCCTCCTCAGAAGCGCTATCAAAAGCTAAAACACTCCCATTCTCGAGGGTTTTGAAGTGTATTATCGAGAGTCCCGTTACAAACGAGACATAGGGTCTGCTTTTTATGAATTGAACTATGTCTGTTTTCTTGAGTGTATTCTTGATCTCACTTTCACCATAAATCCAAGGACAGATAAATTTAAAAAAGTCAGCATTCAATTGATTTATGGCTTTTCCTCCCGAAATGTTTGAAAACTTAATCTTACATTTTATCCAAATATCTTCAAAAATTGGATTGATAATATCCACTTTTAAGAAAGGAGAGCTGTATTGAGTTAAGAATTTTTTTATCTCGATTATATCAGCACCATTTAATTTGATTTCATCAATGTTTTGAGAATCGTCTATCTTTTTTAAGCATAAAATTTTGATGTGATCCGAGTTAGTGTCTTCATAAGATCCCTTCGAAATACACTTCACATGCATTAACCAGTCAAACTTTTCAAGCAAAAATTTCTCTATATCCCATTGGGTCACAGGCCTATCCTTGTGCCTAAGCATTTGACTCACTCGGTTATAAAATTGTAAATTCGATTCTTTTTCATTCCCTCCAAAAGCTGCTAAAGGTTGATTAACTCTTAGCACGCCACTAATAGGTGTGGCAAGTTGTTGAACAGACCCAACCGCATTAGGGGGGGTGCTGATAAGGGAGTCATCGTTTGGAATCACCTCCGTTAAAGTTAAAGCATTCGTATAGATCGCCTTTATAAGACTAAATTGATCAGCTTTATTTTTAGAAACTGCCTTGATGTAAAATTTATCATTATTAAAAAATCCAAAGTCATTGGAGATGTCTTGAGGTAAGTTTAACGAAATGACCCCTGACTTCATCAATGACAGGGTTTCATCGTATATAATTTGGTTCGGTTTTAATACTTTCCAGCCATTTGAGCTTGAATAAAGCCAATCTAGATTTTGACTGAACTCGTAATCCGTATTCTCGCTTTTTTTAACCTCAACCAATAGGTTTAGCATCTGCGGTGCTTTTATATTTTCTAGGCCAATAATAAACTCTCCAACATAGTCAAATTTTGGAATCAAGAAGGTACTGGTAATATTACTTTTTGAAAACGTTTTGGTCACCCCTTCATTCGAAACTAAAAAGAAAGAATTTTGTTGTTCAAAATCATTTTCCCTCAATAGAGATTGATTGAAGTAAAGTGAAGCTTTTGATTTGTAATCAATAGATAAATTATCCACTATGGGGCCCCAAGGTTGATTGGGAAGTGGTACCTCCTCCCCCTTTTTTTTAGTTGTTGTTTTTAAAACAGCTTCACTGTATATTGAGCTAAATATATCAAACCCAAAACCTATTTTGGGTTCCACTAATTCTAGCTTTAAAAAACCTGTTTCCGACTCTTTGGAATAGGATTCAACATCTTCATATTTTAAATCATACTTAGGTTTTAAGTTTAATGAAGCGGGGTCAAAATCTTTAAACTCAAAAGAAGACATTATTTTGGCATCTTCATCAAGGGAAAACATCTCAAATTCGTGATCTTTACTTCCCATTCTACGATAAGTAAAATCAGATAAAGCTGATAATTTTAATTTAAAACTACTGGTATCTATCTCACGATTATAATTTTGATAATAATCTTTCAAATCCATGTATTCTGTGGGAAGATTAGTGTAATCCCAACGCAGGCTAAACCATTCTATGGGCTTACAAAACAATTCGTTAGAACCGATTTTAATTTCCGATCCTACACCTGGTGCCGCGCCAAGAAAATCAAACTCACTGTTTAAATCTATATCTCCCTGCTTATTTTTAGCAAAAATTCTTTTTAAATCTTTTACTGTAACTTCAATATCAATTTTTGACAACTCCATTCCAGTGATGAAAGAATACGAGTGATAAAAATCAGTAGAGTTTAATAAAAATTGAAAAAGTGGGAATGTTGTATTGAAATTCTTTAAGTGAATTTCTTCAGTGTAAACATCAACAGAAGGCTGTCTTTTATTTAATACTACTTTCACTGAAATCTCTCCTGTAGACCAATCCTCTGGATAAATAATTGAATAGTCCTCAACTGAAATCCAGCCCTCTTCGTTTGTATAATTGATAATGAACATATTATCAAAAACTTCCGTGAATATTTCTTCCTCACTTAAGCCTCTTTGATTGGAAATATCAATGATTAAATTGGTGAGATTTTTTATCGAACTGGGAGTAAATTGAATTTTGAAAATTATTTCACGATTACTTTGTGCAAGTGACAAGGCTGGAGATGAAATAGCAAACCCGACCTCTGCAACATCCATTGTTTTATATTCATCAGTTTTCAAATACTGTTCTTCTCCTAAGGTAGAAAACTCAGACATGTTTTGATTGAATTTCCCTACTTCATCGATCGTTAAACAATGATTTTTACTAAAGATTCCAGAAACTAATTTAAAGTTTGAGTTATAATCAAACCGGCTGTTTTTACTTACAAAAAAAGTTTTTAGCTCACTTATTTTAGTATTGTTGAGATTGATTTCATTGTCTGTGGTATAAATTATATTATTCCCATTTTCATATTGACCTGCAATGATATCTGTTCCTTGTTCAATATTGATCAAATCTTGATTTTGATTGATATCGAAATTTACAAACATCTTTTTAGGTGTAATTCCTTTTATTTCTTGATCTAAAATTGAATTGTAATAAAAATCTAAATGCTTTTTTGAAAGGGAATTGATGTCTTGTTGAGCATTTTGAAAAAGCTCAAAAAAGGCTAACAGAAGTCCCATATGAGCTTTATGGATACTTTTGTCTGTTAATGATTTTTCAAATAGCGGTTTTGATTTTAACTGAACATTGGATAAAATACTATAGACTGGATTGTAGAGCAAAATTAATTTCTTCAGTGCACTACTTATCTTAGATTGTTGAGGATCAATATCAGAAAAAATATCAATTGGAGGTGTTTTATTTGCCTCCCATATCGAAGCATAGCTATTGATCTCTATATTTAGTTCAATCGAAAAGTCTGTATTTTCTTTAAGCCCCAAATAATATCCAATAAAAACATTAAAAGTAGATTTGAGTTTATTTGTAATGGCTTGTTCTAATTCTAGTTCAATTGCAGAACTTTCAACTGAAGTTATGTTTCGAGTAGCAGAAAAGTACCATTTATTGATGGTTTCAAAATAAAATGAAATTAAATTGAATAATTCTTTAAATATTTTTTCTTTTTCTTCTTGTGAGGAAAAGTCATCAAATTTTTTGATGAAATTGAGGCGTTGGGCATCATAACTTAAAAGATCCAGTTTTATAATCTCTGCGATTAGAAATGTATCATCTAATTCAATTAAACTATCCCAAGTACCATCTTTTCTGTTCTTTAAATCAAAAAAGTTGATTTTTTTAGAAAGTTGATACGTAAACAAGATCAAATCTTCAATCTTCCGATCGTCAATTTTTAAATTCTCTGGATTTAATATGTCTAGACTCGTTTTTTTCAACACTTATTTTTTAATGCTTGTCCCTTCATTTAAGTAGAAAGGAAAAACAATATTGGTTCTATTATTTGTTGCCCGGATTTCATATTCAATATTGATTTCAATAAGACCATCCTCACTATTCACTTTTGAAGCTTTAATATTTATTATGGATATCCTGGGTTCAAATTCATTAATACTTCTCTGTAATTCGTTTGAAAGGCCTTGTATGAGGCTCTCGTCAGCTAATTCAAATAAATGGCTATGAAGAAAACATCCAAAATCACTTCTCATCGTTCTTTCTCCAAGTTTTGTAGAAAAGTAAATTTCAAGACTTTGCTCAATATCTTTGTCCATGGACACCATTTCAATGTCGCCTAACTTCTTGTCAAATGTTGGTGGAAAAGACCAGCCACGCCCTAAAAATGATTTTTCTAAATCTTCCATGTTTTAATTTAATTCAATTGATCCCGCTTTTATGGTCATTTTACTTCCCCCATCAGATTCAATCCCTTTGGATCCTTTCATGATGATTTTCCCTTTAGCATTGATCGTAATGTCTTTTTCACTGCTTATTTCAATCCCTGAATTGGAGGTTACAATTTTATTTTTATTGATGTCTGTAATTTCAATTTCCTTATCTGTCTCTTTAATTTTGATATAATTGTCATCACTGGATTTAATCGCAATTATCTTTTCTTTATCGTCAAATTCAACTGATAATTTTTCTTTTGAAAGAATCGCTTTAAACTGATTATCTGTTTCGATTGTTTTGTAGGGAACTGTACTTTTAGTGTATAAACAACCTAAAACAACAGGATATCTTGAGTCGTTTGCAATAAAAGAAACGACTACCTGTGAATCAACTTCAGGAATAAAAAAGGTCCCTGCTTCATTCGAAGTATATAAAGTGGATAATTTAGCCCAAAGACCATCTCCACTTGACTTTATCGTTGGGATATTCACTTGAATACTATACTCGTTGTTTGGATCTTGATCAATTTTGGTCACGGTACCCACATGTAAACCCTCTATTTTTGGATTATACTGACTCACATCCACCTTATTTTTTGAATCTAATGGATTGTACCTCATTCCAAAGCCTACCCATGTCTTAAAAGATCCATTTTGAAAATAATGGCCCAATGAAGTTACATACGCCATGCCACTAAACCTCGTGCCAAAACCCACTAAGGTTATCACTGAGCCTAAGTCAATTGAATTAATTCCTTTGACACAAACTCTTCCCACCAATCTACTCAATCGAGAACGCATCAAATAAGCATCAGCAATCTTTTTTGCTTCACTACTATCAATGATTGAAGAAGTTGATAATTCATTTTTAGTAGGGCTAACGTCTTTACTAATTGTAACTCCATCTAAATCGCCTTGATCCAGTATTGAAGGTTCTTGACTACTGGACAAAGTATTTTCTTCGTTGTAAGGATCAAAGGTATTGATATCAAAAGTACTGTATTGTGAAGATGCATTTACTTCAGCTTCAAAATCAATCATACCATCACCATAGGTGATTGTTAGCTCAGGGACTGCTACTAAGGGTTTGGGTTCGGTAACCGTAATGTTGTTATCGGAATTAAGCACGATCATCCCATTAGCTTCTGCACGTTGTAAAATAAAATCCCAATCGCTGATGTTGTATTTGGGAAGAAAATCATGAGTCACAGTGGTAAATGACACACTTTTAGTCACTCCGGCAGCATTTGATATAAGCGTCGATATAATATCACTATCTAATTTACTTTCGTAAACGTCTGAAGTATAAGTGTTTGTTAGTTTTACTGCTTTGTCTACGCATTCTAGAACTAATAGATTACTCGTGGGGCTATTTTGAAAACCTCCTTTAATTGAAAGAGAATGCTTATCAATAATACCCATAAAAACGGTACTATTGGTTTGATCATATCCAAATGAAATTTCAACTTCGCTTCCAGTAGCAAAAATAGACTCTCCACTTTCATCAAAAGTATTTAATTTTGGATCTCCCCCAATGATTGAAATCGTTGCACGGCTCAATTTATTGATTTCCTTATTTACGCGAACAGAGTGTATTTTGTAGGATGCATCTATGACGGTACCATCAACTTTTAACGAATAAGAGGCTATTTGATTGAGTGAATCTGAAGGAGAAGGGAAAAGTAAACTCATTATTTCTTTATTGGTGGAAATTCTAAGTTAGTGCCTGTTTTCAACTTTCTAAATGAAGGCAGATTATTGTGCTCTGCCACTTGTAGATAATAATTTTTATCATCATAATATTTTTGACAAAAATCGATAATATTATCACTCTGTTTCACTTTAGGAATTCTTGTAATATCTGGACTCATGAATAATGAACCCATTGAAGGAATGGGTACTTCTTCTATAAAAACGGTACAATTTGCTCTCAAAGGAGTTCCCGAGTTCGTAAAAAAAGTGTACTCATATTTAAATTCTTTTACCTTACCAAAAATGGTCAAATCCCCCATTCCCCATATTCCTTTAATGTATTTTCTGGAATGTATTTCGTTATCGGGTTCTACAAAAAGTTCATTAAAATAACTAATAGAGGGATAAATAGAATTTCCGGGGGTAGTGATTGGAAAAGGAGATGCCGAAGGTGGAAAAGGAACTGCCCCTGTATTATCAATAGTAAAAGTTACTGACCAAGTTTTTAAACTAAATAAGGGCTCTGAACTTTCAACCATTTGACCATCAGCTGATGATTGAGTACAGTTATCATCTTTCTTTTTGGGATACCCAATCTCAAATTTTTCAGGATTTAATTGCAAGTTATATGTGCCCGAAGGGGAAAATGAGCTTACACTATCAAAAGCTATAAAATTCATATTCATAGGCTAGTAGTCTGATTGTTTTCGTAACTCTTGTAAAACTGCTTGTACACATTCTTCAATGAGGCTTCCTTTATCCAAACCACATTTAGAAGGCGCATTGGCCAATTTGGAGTCAATAAGCTCTACTACATCAACTTGCTGTGATGCATCTTCCGATTCAACAGTCCCTTTAACGATAAGTTCTTTGATTTCTATTGGCATATCTCTTTATGAAATTAATTCTTCTTAAAATGTGAATAGGTAAGTTTCATTGTTTCTATTGCATAAGCACCATTCATTGCGTCAAATGGGTCAATATTAATTTCGATAGGATAACAGTTGAAAAAAGTCCATGTCATCAAAATGTCATCGCTATTATTATCTAATAAAAATACATTGATCGTCTTTCTACTTACGTAGTAAAACAACTGGTCGTTTGTCAAAAATTTATTGCACCATTCTCCAATATTTGAGCCCTTTTTAACAATTCCCCTCTTGAGTTCAAGGTCAGAAAAAGTGACCTTGCCAGGAAGTTTTAATTGTTGGTTATTAGATCCAAGCGCATTATATTCTTGAGTTTGAATTGAAGCAGAAATGCCTGTGACTGACTGAAATGAAGCATCGGTTTGATTCAATTCGAAACCCGTAAGAGCAGTAATGCTTCCTAAACCCAGACTGGCATCACTCGATGTAACCCTAAAATTAAAACCCACCACCGGGTAGTGATTCTTATCAACCTCCATACTAATTAGAAAACATGTTTATACTAAAATAGCTAAATAAGATTTTCAAAAGAAGATCTAATTTAGCTAAAATAGAGTTTGGCGAATTGCCATTAAATAATCAAATAGCAATCAAATATTAAGCAACTTCAGCAACTAAACCTTCATGAGCTAAAACTAAAGTTTCAATCGCTGCTTCTGAAGATTGAGAGTTCAGATCAGTTGGAGTAACTTTAAGAGGAAAAGCATTTGTAAGCGTCCAAGTCATTCTTGGAGTAGCTGTTTCATCAAGAAGTCTAATAACAACTGTAAGTCTCTCGTAAGTGTTTAATGAAATTTTAGACATCCATTCATAGAATTGATTGTCATTTGCAAAGACACCTTTTTTAAGGGTAATGTCAGAATATTTAAGTAAACCTGGCATTTTTATCTTAGAATGGTTTGGGCTATTCCCATGTCTGTATTCAATCATTTCTGTTTCAACTTCTAGACCTGAAACCTCTTGAAAAGGTAAGTCTGTCATGTCGCCTATATCAACAGAGAAATAAAATTTTGGTAAAGGCCAAAACTGATCCTGTTCTGCTCCGGAGCCTGCTTGTGGTAGTGCCATATTCGTTTATATTATGTTAATTTATATTAAGATTTATGATTTTTGTTGTTGCTGTTCGAAAGTAATGACGATAAATTCAGCAGGTCTAGTGATTGCTACTTTGACTGTCATTTTCAAAACACCATCAAGGATGTCGTTAGGTGTCATTGTTGCACCCAATCCGATTTCAACGCTAAAAGCATCGTCTGCAGACTGACCTGCCAATAAACCAGATTGCCATTGATTTGTCAAAAAACTAGCCACAGTAGCTCTAAGTGTAGACCAAGTGGTTGCATTATTAGGAGCAAAAACAAAAGCTTCAGAAGCTGATTTGATGCTTTGCTCTAAAAACGTCATCGTTCTACGAACACTAACATATCTATAATCTTTGGAGTTACCTTCTAAAGTTCTCGCACCCCAAACAAGTACTCCTTTTCCTTGGAAGGAACGTATAGCATTTACTGCTTTCCCGTTGAGAGGTAAATTTAATTCTTCCTGGTTGTCATTGTTAATATTTACAGCTGGAGCAATTACCGAACCTAAACTAATATTAGCCGGTGATTGAGCAACACTTGCTCTTGAATCAACCATAGCATAAGCTCCTGCCATTGCTGCACTGGGAGGCAACAAATTAAGCATCTCACTAATTTCGGTGAGAATGAGGTTTAAAGAAGGACTGATAACCGTCAAAGTAGAATTCAATGAATTTATACCATCAGCATCAGTTGCATCAGGAATCTTATTGATTTCTGCAGTAATTCCCTCTGCTCTAGGTGCCGTGATATTATCATCTTCTAGATTTTTAGCAACCTCTTTAGAAAGGACTTCAACCAAACCATCAAGATTCGCAATTCGTGTAAAATCGATTTCAGATTTGCTTACGATTGTAGTATGTAAGAATGGATAGTATGCCGCACCCCACTGAAGGAAATTAGACCCTACTCCGTTTCTGAAAGTGTCAATTGCATCTTCGTCATCAAAAGTTCTTTCTTTAGAACCGTGATAAACATCCAAAATAGCAAATCTATTTTTTAGCTTATAACCACAGTGCTGAACCATTGCAGCCTGAAGGCTGTAGCAATCATTCTCATCCAAAAGAATCGCATCCGGAATTACAACAATCGTTGGCTCTAAGAATTTTTCAAGTGTTGCCAAACCACTTCCTTTTGGATCGTTTAATTTGGCAGCATCAATTTTTTCACTATAATTTCCAACAGAAACGATGTAACAATCTGCACCGCCGTTTGCATAAAATAAGCGCATTGAACTGTGCAACATGAATTTGGTTTCCTCAACAGCAGTTAACTTAAAACCTACCGCTGAATCATCTGATTCAATATTGAACTTAGTTTGCGGAGCTCCTCCAAACAATTCTTCAAATTGTCCTAGTGATGAGATCCTTGTGGGAGTGTTAGTAAGGTCTTTTGAGCCTCTACTTGCTTTAGCAGTATACCCTATAAAAGCTGGTATTGCTGTTTGTACGGGTACAACTGAAGATCCGAAAGAACTTTTTTCCTCAATATATACTCCTGGAGTAGCTAATGTTGTTGCCATTTGTTATGTGTTATTTGTTATTTTTGATGCTTTATCATCTGCAATATATACAATTTAATATAGTTAATAACTTTTTAATCTACTTTTTCAAAAACTTCCAACATAAATTCCTCTAAAATTGATTCAAATTTAATATTGATAGGTTGAGGATGTGCCAAATATTTACTAAAAGACTTATTAAATTCATCCTCCTTTTTTAAAAATATCTTATGTTGATATTTTTCTTTCATCAGAATTTCATCCGGCAAAATTAAGGAATAAACCTCCTTGCCATTCTCTAACATCCTTTTACTAAAATCATTATACTGGACGTTGGTATTGTCATCAATTAAAAAAAAGTTTTGAAAATCATTTTCCTTTTTTGAAAAATAAAAATTATACCGAAATTTAACCGGTCTAGAGTTGAATCGAACAAAATATTTAAGTGGTTTTGTTTCTTCTTCAGATTCATTAACTCCAAAAAATTCATTTTTCCCATTAATCAATAAATTAATTTCACCGAAAATTTCATTTTCTGGATGCAGTTCAATTATCGACTCCTCTACGTATGTTTTGGGATGCAGCCTCCCCCCCTCGGAATTGGCAGAATTAAAAATAAACTTTTGCTGATATTCAAAAGGTATGTCTGTTATGTTTAAAAACAATGGATCGTTGAATAACAACTTAAAATTCAAAACAACCTCTCCGTTAAATACTTGACTGTCTAAATTAGAATTATTGTTTTTTAATAGGAAGAAACTGTTTCCTTTCTTTCTCAATAACAGATTATAATTTCGAATGAGCTCTTTCGTTTCTTGAGAGGGAATCAACTGGGCAGCCTCAAGCTTATTGTCTTCATAGTAATCGTGATAAACAGAAAACTCCATTATTTTACTAAAACTATTGGTATATTGAAAACGATTATTCATCTCTGATTTTTATTCTACTTAATTAAGCTGTTTGGCACCTTATAAAATTGAAGAAACATTTTGCGATATGTTCTCTCCATCAAATACGATATGCTTTATTTTATAGGCTACTGAGGGGACATAATTAGCACCTATATTGGACCATAACTTACTAATCTCATCAATACCTACGTTAGAAATTTCCACAAAAAGCTTATCAATGGAGTTTGAAAGCAAAGGCGTATTTGAGCTCGCAAAAGAATTATTGGATTGAAAAAATTCAATAACCAAAGAAATATAACGCAAAGATTCCATATAGTTAAAATTTGGAAAATATGCAGAAAACATTAAATATATATTGATCGTTACGGGTGGATTTGAACCCGCATGTGATTGAAAATGACCGTTTTTTGCGGTGCGTTCTTCTTCGATATTTAATAGAAAAATAGTTACTTTATTTTCTATATCTGGATTGACATTTCCTTTAATATCCACAAGACTTGATACAATGACTGTTTCTTCTGACAAAGAGAGTGCGTTTTTTATGTACTCATCTAAGCGATACCCTATGGATGCGACTACATTATGAATCATAGATTGAAATTTAAACTCTTTTCTGAATGAATGAAATTACTACTCTAACTATATAAACTGAAATAAAGGTTACAATACATCCAATGATATATAATTGTAATGTGAACAGTTTTTCTAATGAATTTAATTCAGGTTCTTTTGAGCTAATGGACAATAACTCCAAAAAAATAAAAGAACCAATCAAAGAAATCAATAGACTAATCACCAACCAAAAAAGCTCTCTAACTATGATGTTTTTCATTCTAAGGTCTGTTTATTGATTTAATTTTTATCAATGAAGACAGGTAAATTGTCAGCCCTCCAATGATGAAAACAGCATAATATTTCCAAGTTGATTTCAAATAAAATACTTCATTAATTAAATAGATTATTGGAGTAAGAAAAATAAAAACAAGCATCACCATTATGAAACGATGAAATTGATTCCTCACAATTGAATCTCGTACTTTCCAATCAGAAAGAGCAATTACAAATCCAATAACAACTGCACACAAGAAAAATATTGACGTAACTAAAAGAAGGTTTTTCTTTTGCAAAATAAATTGACTCACTCTTATGGGATATCCCTCAATCTGTCCCACAGGATCAATAACCGGAATGGCATCTGTTGCAAATTTAGATTCTATTACATCCCAAAGTTCATTATACCCATTATCATAGCCCAACGCCCAAATTCCAACTCCCTTAAGTTGATTTACAATCGCAAAATCATACTTTTTCCCCAAAGTATAATCGTCATCAAACCACACCTCTTTTGTTGAATTGTCTGGATAAATTACATTAAAATAATTAGTCATACTTTTCTTTTCAAGAACTGGACTCAAATTATTTTTAGTAATAAACTCTTCATTAAAAATTGACATGACCTCACGGTACGTTACTTTCCTTTCAAATTTAGAAATTGTAGATCCGTCTTCGTCAATATTTCCTTCCCACATACTTCCATAGTATGGAAGTGCTAAAACTGTTTTAGAAGGTTTGATCCCTTTATTCAAATAAAACTTTAAGGTATTATTCAGACTTAGATTTTCTGTTTCATATGGAATTAAGGGTGCTACTGCCCCTTGCAATTGAGGTCCAGTATTATAATCATAGCCCATTATGACAAAAAGGTCAACATACTTTTCAAGGTCTACTACATCAAAAATCTCTCGGCTATCCACAGCGGGTAGCGTAAGGGAAATCACAGGTGTTTTATTCGTTATTTTTTGATTTAATCTATTTCTGAGTTCTTTTACAAATCGATTGAAGCTACCCCTTTTGAGATAGGGTAGATTTTCAAAATTCAAATCAACTCCATCCGCATCACGATCCAGAAGCAGGGTTGAAACTGAATCAATCAATACGTTCCATTTGGCTTGATCTCCTAAAAAAGAAGTGTTGTTTTTGTATCCATGACTGGACACGGTAAGTAAAACTTTTGTTTTTTTCAATTTTGCGGAATCAATCATGGCTGTGGTTCGCCATTCTTCCATTTGTTTAGAATTGGTATAAGATCCTGTCATAGGGTCTACCTTGTATGAAAAATAAGAAAGAGTCGATAACAGTTCAAAAGGATAGCTTTGCCATGCACTCCCCATCCAAGAAGGATGCCAACCAAAAACCTCATATTCAGGTTTTATTTTACTATACTTTTTATCACGAACATAATATACTTTTTGAATAGAATCCCAATAAAAATTAGAGCTGTTAATGACATCGTCAGAACCATTTATGGCATCATATACATAGCCATAAGAAGTGAAAATATTTTTCTGATCAATAGGTGTGTAAATGTTAGATGCTGTTGAATCTTCTGGATTATCTTCATCAGCCCCTTCAATACCCAATACTCCTTTAATATTATCAACATCTCGATTAAAATATCGAACATCATTTTGTGACCTCCTAAGACTTGATCTCATTTGCATTGACTGACGCCTACAAGATGAGAAAAGAAGCGATCCAAGTATAAGGCAAACGATAAAACTCGTAAAATTTTGGGTCATTTTAAAAGAGATATATTAATGTATTCATTGTATTTGTATGTTGTTTCTTCTTCTTCAATTTTGTAAAGCTCTTTATTCACTGCAATGACCTTTACTGCGACATTTAAATCGTAAAGTTTGGAAACGTTGACTATATCGAATCGACCTTTATTCGGTTCTGAAAGTGAATCAGATTTGAAAAAAGAATAAAACTCATTACTGTTTAAGCTTTTGTAATCGCGAGTACTGTTTGAGAAATTAACATCAATATTGTCACTCAGAACTTTAGGCAAATGAAACTCTGAAGCCAATTTTAGTAATTCTGTTTTTGCGAAAAGTTTTAAAGGATCCTCAAAAGTTATTTTGGTTAATTCCTCATATTGATTGATATCATCATCCAGCCCAATCCAGTAGGCCCATCCAATCACATTCTCCAGATCTTTTATGATCACGGGCATTCTGATTTCATGCGAATTAGAAAAATCCAATTGAGCGGACAAAAAATATTGCTTATCATCAATCAAATGATAAACAGTATCGGTAACTTCTCTGACCACCATTTTAGTTTCCTCTATGCTATCTAGTAGCTTTTCAACAATCAAATTACTTCCTAGTATCTTTTTGACTTTAACACGTAAAGTGGCTCTGGAAAATCCTTTTTTGTTTATATTCAAAACTACCGGATTGTCTTCCAATACTTTAAACACACCCTTAATTTTGTCTTTCTTTTTGAGGTCAGAATATTCATACCTAGTTTCGCTTCCCTCGATAAATTGAATATCTACTCCATCATAGATTAATTCAGACAATGAGTTACTTTTCAAACACTCTATTTCAAAGAAAAACTTATCGTTTTTCAATGCAGTATATTGAAATGTCAATGGAACATCTTTGGAATTAGACTCAGTTACTAAATTTGCCAAATAAATAGTGTCATTTGCAGTAGTCTCAGAGAGTAAGTCAATAAGAAAATCTTCGTAGCCTTTAATTTGAACTTTCCCTGAGTCAGCAAGGGCTTGCTTTAAACTATCTAAATAATTCTGGTAATAACTGGCCAGATTATTCTCTTTTTGTTTGATTAAATTTTCAGCTTGTTTAGACGCTTCAACAGCTAAAGAGCCCAGTAAATTTTGAGGTTCAACCTTCCTTGGAGTGGATAATTCATCTAATGAAATGGGAGAAATTGATTCTGATTCTGCGGGATTCATCAATGATTTACATCCTAAAGTAAAGAGAAAAGAAAAGAATACAAGGAAAATTTGATTTTTATTCATGGCCATTAATTTTTAGAGATCTTATTTTCCAAATCTGATCTAATTTTATCATAACGATCATGCGCATCTTGCTTAATGATATCTTGAATCTGTTTTTCTTTTGACCTAAGTTCAAATTTTGCAGACATCTCTTTGAGCTTTTGATTCTTCATTCTTTCATGATCCAAATTATCCAATGCCTTCAAATAATTCACTTCAAATTTCTTTTCATACTCCAGTAGCAGATTCTCATAGGGTCCCTTGCTGGACAATAACTTTGTGATGATCGGCGTGATCTCTATCAAAACAAACATTAGTACAATAAACAAAGAAGAAAAAGAATCTAAACTGTTTAACGCACGAATCTGGTCTAGCAAACCATACGACAAAGAAGAAGATACAATCTCCTTTTGATCTGTGATTTCATTTTTAATGATGATCTCATTTGATGCTAAAACCGTTAGAATGGAATCCCGTTTCTTCTTTTCTTGAAGGAGTTCAGATTGAAACATTTCATACTTCTCTTTTTTGCTAAAACATTCAATTCCTCTCCCTCTATTCTTGGTGCCACAGGTACCGTCACACTCGCATTTATAATCTTCATAATACTGTTCTCTGAGCATTAATAAAGTGGCATATTGCTCCTCAACCTCCTTTTTCTTTAAGGTGTTTTCTTCGAGTGAATTGGCATACTTTAATTCCACTTTAGAAATTAAATCCGCATTTTCCATTTTAAGAAAAGAATCTACTTCAGATTTAAAAATCTTTAATTCCAGTGGCTTTGAAATAATGATCGCTATCGTTATGGCGATAAAAAATCTTGGCGTTGCTTTTAGAAAATCATAAAACTTGTTTTCAGATGGACGCATACTGGAGATGATGTAGCGATCTAAATTAAAAATTATTGCCCCCCAAAACAAAGCCAAAACCACATTTAGGGCTAAAAGATCAAAAACAAGTGAGAGGGCAAAAAAAGAAGAAACAACAGCAAGAAGTGCAGTAAAAATGACCGTTAGCCCGATACTCGAATATTTAGTAAGCTCGAAACGGGGACAATCCCTTAAAAGCTCTATACTTGCTCCCGAAGATTGAATCAACAGACGATTAACAAAACTAATTTTGTTATTAGGATTCATTTTTTAAACAATAATTTAGTAAAAAAATTAATGATTAAATGTAAGATTTTTTTATGAAGAGGTATTGATGTCTCTTGGATTATTTCAGTGGCTTGTGTTTCTTCTGATTTAGAAAATATTTCATTGTTTTCAAAACAATGCAAAAAGATGGATTTTTTATCGGTAAAGTTCAGTGATTTGAAAGTAAAATGAAACTCGGTATTCTTATGCGTTTCAAATTCTTCAAAACCCGATAACGGAAGGTTTCCAAGATTAGATTCTATTAACTTTCCCATCATTTTAATATTCCATGAAATTTTCACTTTTTGCCCTAAATAGACTGCATAATTTCCTTGACCTGCAGAAATAGGTTTAAGCAATATGTATTCTTTGATTAAAGGATCGTAAACTTCGACATCAAACTCTATTTCTTTTGCTTTCAGCACCCGAATAAAAATACTTTTCTTTTGCAGACTCCCATTGTTTTTTGCAACTAAAGTGAACTTGGTGTCTTCTTTTAAAAGGAAACTCTTTTTCCCACTAAAGTCTAGCTTGTCTTGCAAAGGCTCAATCTCAATTTGATGGGCATTTTTTACATTCCATTCTAAAAAAACTTCTTCGTTGGGATAAATGATACTTTTATCTACATCAAATTGAATATCAATTTCACCATCAAAAAGAGTTAATTTTTTTGACGCCAATGTCAAACCATTAAAAAATTCATTCTTAATTTTTACAAGACTCTCAAAACTTTCGAATTCAGGTTGTTCTCTTTTGGAAATCAAGTATTCTTTATCGAAAATTGCGAAGTAATCTTCTTTTACAAAAAGAGTTTTATCAAGCTTCCAGTAGATTTCGACGTCTAAATCAATTAGCCTTTTGCATAAATTAACAAGTTTCATTGATTTTTTGTTACTGGTTGAAATGATCACTATTTCCACTACCATATTTTTTTCTATACCGTTCAATAATGATTTTGACAAAAGAAACAAATCGTATTCATCAACCATCAGTTGAACAATTTTATGATCCCTTTTGAGCTCCTTATCGAGTTCAAAAATCAAATCATAAGTAAAAAAAAACCGAAACATTTTTTTATTTTTTATAAAAATACAATTCAAATTTCAAATTTTGATACATTTGAGCTTAATACTATATGATGTTGAATATCAAGAACAAACTTGTTGGATTGGTTTCCTACCAAGAAAAAGATAGTTCCATTCTTTACGGACGTGACAAAGAGGTAGAAAACTTACTTCAAATAATACAGAAGAACAAGCTTATTACCCTTACAGGTGCATCAGGTTCAGGTAAATCTTCACTCATCAATGCTGGATTAATTCCAAGACTCCGTAAGGGTTTTTTGGGTCAAGCAGGAAAGGAATGGGCTATTTGTCAATTTAGACCTGGTGTCAACCCCATAGAAAATATGGTTTCAGCACTCACTAACTCTGGGGTGTTGAATAAAAATATGAAGGCTAACACCGAAGACTTTTCAAATTATAAAAAAATAATCGAAGAAGATAATATCTTATCGCTTTCAAAAATATATAAAGATTCAGAGATCAATAAGAAGAAGAATCTATTGATAATCGTGGACCAACTTGAAGACCTTTTTGTTCTCAATGCGGTCTCAAATCAAAACAAAGGGGAGGATGCCTTGTTAATGGATATCATCTCGCGAACAGCGAAAATCAATGAAGTTTCCGTTTATTTTTTGATTAGCTTACAGGCAGATTATATTTCTGAACTCAGCAGATACAGTAAGCTCCAAGAATTATTTAGTAAATCGCACTATTCCATTCAAAGCATAGGCAATGAAGGTCTCAAATCATTGTTGAAAAATAATTTTATTGCAAATGGAATTGCCATTGATCCTGAGGCATACAGCATGCTTTTAAGTGCTGTTTCAAATGACTTAAGTCTCCTGCCCAATATTCAATATTTACTCTACGTATTACTCAACGAAACTGATGAGGGCGAAAATAAAATTACGGTAGAAAAAATTGAAAACCTCGGGGGTATAAAGGGTGTCATCGCAAAAAAAATAGACGCTTCATTCAAAGCATTATCAGATTCAGATCAAATCAATTTCGCCAAAATAGTTAAGGCAACGATGAGTTTTGAAAATTCTGAGAATCCCTTTTTTGCAAATACTATTACCCGTATTCTTAAAATAACTCAACTTGAAAAGAAAGAAGCAATTCGGCTAATCAATTGGTTTAAAAAAGATTTTGGTGACTCCATTGAGATTTTTGAAAATAAAATTTCTGGAATTGTAAACCAAAATAAAAAAACATATGCCTTGGGCGATGTTCTTCAATTCAAATACAATAAAAACAAAAATTGGGCGCTTGAAAATACTTGGATTGAAGATGAAAAACAAGCCTACAAAAATTACAAAGAATACGCCTCATTAGCTGATAAAAATCATCTTGATGAAATTAGTTTGATGGTCTCTCCCGAACTTGAAATGGCTATAAATTGGAAAGATTCAGAAACTATTAACGAAAATTGGGCAAAAAAATATGCGCTAAATTTTCAAAAAACTATTGATTATATAAATAGCAGTGAAAAAAGTTTTAATCAACTCAAAAGCAACGAGGAGAGAAGAATCAAGCGTAAAAAATTAATCACAAAGCGAGTAATTTCAGCAATAAGTGTGCTGACCATTGTAGCAACTATTATGGCTATAGGTGCATTCATTAACAAAGCAGCGGCAGAGAAAAATTTCATAGAGGCAAACAAAGCAAAAGAACTAGCGCTTGAAAAATCAAATGAAGCTGATATTGCCCGGAAAATTGCCCAACAAAAAGAGCAAATGGCTTTGAAAGAAAAACAACTGGCAGACTCGGCTAAAATAGAAGCCCAAAAATATCTCAGAATTGCTCGTAAAGAAAGAAGAGAGGCTGTTAAGAGTGCATTAGAAGCAGAACAACAAAGAGAATTAGCAAAGGTTTCGGAAAAGATTGCAATGGAAAAACAAAATGAGGCCCTTGTTCAAAAAGATAATGCAACTAAAGCGACAGCTCAGGCTGAAAAGTTAAAACAAATTGCTCTCCTGGAAACAGAATTTTATCCTGTTATGCTCCGTCTAGAACGTTTGATTGACGAATCCTCAGATGCGGCTTCAAACCCAATTGTCATTGCTACAATTAAGGAAGCTTTATTAAAATATTATCAATACAAAGTCCTGATAGAGCAGACCAACTCTGGAAAAATAACTACAGAGGGGCTATTTGTCTTGTTACAAACAGGTCTTAAAGCTCTAGAAAATAAAAATACCTACAGAGAAACGTCCATGCTCATTAAAAAAATAAAGCAAAACTCTTCCATCCGCTCCATTAGTGTTTACAATGATAATATAATCGCCTTAGGAGGAGATGATCAGTACTTATACGTTCTCAACGGAGCTTCTAAAAATGAGATTCCGCCCATCAAAATCAATGAACGAATACGTAAAATTGTTATTGCTAATGCTCAGGAAATATACGTAGGAACCTTCAAGGGAAATGTGTATAGAATCAATTTAAAAGAAAATAATTCGAGTAAAAGAAAGGTTTTAGTCCACAGTGAATCTTCCAATATAAAAGAGCTCTATTATGAAAAAGAACTAAATCAACTCGTCATCATATCCTCTCAAGGGGTTTCTAAAGTTGACAACTTCAAAACCACTTCATTTTTAAAAGGAAAAGATATTTTCTCAAGCTATTATACCCCCGAAAACAGGAGCTTGCTGATATCAACTTCAGAAGGGCTTTTCTCGTTAGAAAACGAGGTGCTAAGTCCAATCAATATAAATGGGCTTGATCTTAAAAACCAAAAAATAACTGCAATTTCAACGGCTAACTACCGTCTCTTTTTGGGAACCAATTTGGGACGCCTTTACGTTTATGAAATCTTAAATAATTCAGCAAATACAATTTCACTAAAATTTGATGATAAAATCGTTTTACACCTCTCAGAAATTACCAAACTCTTCTTTGATAAAAACAACGACAATTTATACTCTGCAAGCTTTGACAATCAAGTCTTAAAATACGACACTTCACTAAAGAACGTGCCGTCAATTACTAATTCTGCGATTTCGCTCAATGGCCATGAAAAATGGGTTTGGGACATTAATATGATAAAAGACCAAAATGGAAATGATCTTCTAATTACTGCTGACGAAAACGGAAACCTCATCTCGTGGTTTGACAATATAGATGAGTTAGTGGAGAAGGTTGAATCACTAATTAAATAAGTTAAAAAGTAGGCTACACCCATGAATATAGTATTGATTAGTAAAGTTGAAGACACTCAACTTGTCCTCTTAAACGCTTTACTAAGCTCAATACACTCCTTATTTGATCCTAAGAAACTCCACGTCGATGTCATTTTCATTTCTAAAAATGAAATTGACAATACTATCTTTTTCTTAAAAAGGAAATATGAAACCATCTACTACTTAAAACAAACTAAAGCAGTAATCCGCACTCAATTTAAAACCTATGACTATTTAATCTCCATTGAACATTCTTTTCTGGGTTTACTGACAAGCAGAAAAATAAAAGCTAAAGTAAAAACAAGCTTCAAAGGATTTTTATCCTTTTTGATCTTTGATAAACAGGTTAAACGCATCAATAAAAAAATTACGTTAACAGATCTTTCAAACTTATTAGAAACTACTTTCTCTCAAAAAAAAGAAGTAAATCCACAATATTATGTTGAGGATGAAAAAGTTAGAAAGAATGAAGAAATGCTTCAATGGGTATTTAAAACAAACTATAATCTTGAATTGAATATAGTAAAGTATATTCTGATAGATTTTAAGATTCGCAATCAATTTAGGCAAAAACAACTGAAAATGCTTTCCGATTTATGCACCTTTTTAACGCTAAAATTCAATTATAAAATCATCATCATTCATCATTCAAAAAATAGAGGGGATTTCCAAAGCATCAATCAATTATTAGAGAAACAAACAATTGAAAATCTTATAGTATACCCCCAAAATTTCAATCACTCTTTTGAGGTTTTTCCAATCTATAAAAATGCCAAAATTATTATTACCAACAAAAAAAGCCTTTTAAACTTTTTAACTCTTATTGAGTATAAATGCTATTTTATAAATGACACAATCCGTTCCTTAAAAACATTCATTACCCATTTATATAAATCCGAAAAATGGCATGAAAAACTCACCCGAAAATCTAAAAATGAAATTCAATATATAATCAAAAGAGTTGATGCATACTAAATAAATTATAAAGCATGAGTCAGGATGAAAAAATAAAAGAATTAGAATTTAGAATATTTGATTTAGAAAAAAAAATGGATTTGATATCCCAAAAAATGACGCAAATAACCGAATCGCTTTCATTTCAATTAAACGAATCCAATTCAAATGAAAAAGAAAAATTAAATATTGAAACACTATTGACCGCAAAAGAAGCCTGTGAAGTTCTGAATCTCACTAAGTCTAAATTAATGGAATGGGTTCAGAACGATTTGATTGAGGTCAAGCGAGTAGGAAATATCCATTATTTTGATAAAGATGAATTAAAACTTGTTTTTAGAAAAATGATGTTGAAAAAATAAGCAAAAGAAACAAGCTTATTCCAATTTCAAGAAAATCAACTTAAAAAATAATATCAGTCAATAAGTTGCAATCCTCTTAAAATAGTCTACTTTAGAGTAAAATAGCCTCATTTTGAAAACCAAAAACTCAATTTTAATGTTTTGTATAATCAGTTTCCTTCAAGGAATCTTTTTATATTTCAGAAGTGATGTAATTATTCATGAAATTTTCAGCATTTCAAATAGTGCCATCATACCAGTGACAATTATTCTTCAAAACTTTGGCCTGGTCAGTGTCGGAATTGGGATTCTCTTATTTTTATTGAAAAATGAAAGCTTTATGATTGGTAAAAAAGTAATGATCGGATTTTGCTTTATTATTGGGCTTCCTCTTTTGAACATACCCGTTTTAATTTTACAAGGATTTAATATATCCTTTTCTCCAATTATTATCATTAACTTTATTTCCCTATCGCTTGCATTGAGTCTGACTTTCTACAAATCTTAACGCATCTATTTTTATTAATGAGTCAAATATCTTTATTTATGTTCTGAATGATTGACTTTGACTGGTATTTACTATATTTAAGAAAAACACAGAAACTATGTCTTCAAGATCAATCTTATTGCTCTCAACTGTTTTGTTATTTACACAAGGGGCTTTTTATTTCTTTTATGGAGAGAGGGTTATAAAAGATATTTTTGGCAATACGCCCGAAATAATTCAAACTGGTGGAATCCTTCTAAAATTTCTTGGAACAAATGGCTTTGTTTTAGCTATTATTTTTTTTCTGCTTAAAAATGAAAAAACAGCCGTTGTGAAAAAATTATTGTTGGGAGGGGGAATTCTTATTTTATTACAATTATTGAATGTCCTCATTTTTATTCCGTCAGTTCCAACTGCTATACTATTAGCAACTCTTTTATTATTCGCCTTGTTTACTTATGGATATCTAAAAAAAAATTAAATTTAGGCTTTAAAACTATTTTATTTTAATGAGTCGAAATGTAGTCATATATACACTGGGGCTATTAATAATGGTAAAATCAATATTCCTATACTTAAATAGAGAATTTTTGATATCAACCTACATTAGTGACGCTGAAGAAGCATTGTTGTCAGGGAATGTCTTTGCGAGACTTGGATGCTTTCTTCTTTTTTGGATAGGATTGCATCTGGTTTCAATTAGAAATGAATCACAAGCTGTTTTACGCAAAACATTACTGAATCTTATCATTTTATTTTCACTGATTACTGTACATGGCCTTTTATATTCCTCCGATGGGGTCTCTAAAACACCTATCCCACTCATAATTTTATCTTTCTTTCATTTGTCAATTGCTTTATACGGTTATTTAAAAAAAACCTAATTTATTTTAAATAAATTTGAGAAACAATCACAACCCATGACCCTAGTCAAACAACAGCTAATCGCAGCCGAAAAAAAAGCAGCAAAATTATTTCAAGAAATTGAAGCTCGAGGGCTACTGCTCGTTGGAAAAACAGAAAAAGAAATCAATACCGCTATTTTTAATTTAGCTTTTGAGCTGTTTGGAATAGAAAAATATTGGCATAAGCGAATTGTACGTGCAGGGAGAAACACCTTAAAACCCTACGATGAAAACCCTGAAAATCTTAGCCTTCAGCCAGAGGATATTTTATTCATCGATTTTGGCCCTATATTCGAAGAATGGGAAGCGGATTTTGGCAGAACGTATGTTCTGGGAAATGATCCTCTCAAAACCAAATTAGCCCATGATATCGAACGTGCTTGGTGGGATGGAAAAGCATATTTTGACACTCAAAAAAACATTACAGGTGCACAACTGTATGAATACTGCCATACCCTTGCCAACAACTATGGTTGGGAATTTGGCGGAGATATTGCAGGACATTTGATTGGACACTTTCCTCATGAACGTTTGGAGAAAGAAGATAAAACCAACTATATACATCCAGAAAACACAACTGATATGCGGGCTTTAGATCAAAAGGGGGAAGAACGTAACTGGATTTTGGAAATCCATTTTGTAGATAGAAAAAAAGAAATTGGTGGTTTTTTTGAACAGCTTATGACCCTTTCGTAAATTCATTGAAGCTTAAACAAAATCAAATGAGTAGGAAAGCTTTTTGGGAAGATCGCTATACAGAAGAAATCTATGCTTATGGAAAAGAGCCCAATGCTTATTTTAAACAAATAATCGATACGCTTACTCCCGGTAAAATATTACTTGCCGCAGAGGGGGAAGGAAGAAATGCCGTCTATGCAGCCACCTTAGGCTGGGAAGTCTATGCCTATGATTTTAGTGAAATGGCTCATAAAAAAGCCATCCAATTAGCCACAGAAAAGAGTGTTTCCATTCAGTATCAAATAGCCTCTTTAAGTGATCTTGAATTTCCAGATCAATTTTTTGATGCCATCGGATTAATCTATGTCCATTTCCCCGATTCAATTCGGTTTGAAAATCACAATCGATTATCCAAATTATTAAAAAATGGAGGGCATGTCATTTTGGAGGCCTTTAGTCTAAATCATCCAAAGTATCAACTCCAAAACCCTGCTGTTGGGGGACCCAAAATGGAAACACAATTGTACAGCGAAGGAAAATTAAAAAATGACTTTCGGCAACTGACTTTTACAGAATTAAACGAGAAAAAAATTCATCTGTCCGAAGGAAAATATCATAACGGAATCACAACTGTTATCAGAATGTTTGCAAAAAAAACCATTTGAAAAATATTAAACTAAATCTAATTTAAGTTTATATTTATTCTTTATTTTTACGTACCGTTCACACAATAAAATTTGCATAAAAAACCCCTAATTTTTATTCTGTACCTAGCGACCTCTTATACTTGGGCTCAATCATCAGAGAAAACGGTTTTTGTAAAAAAAATTGCTCAAGAGATTCATTTAGACGGAGAATTAAATGAAGCTTTTTGGCAAGAAGCAAATTTTGCAGATAATTTTTGGCAACTCTTTCCCACAGATTCTCTCAAATCCATTAATAATACCCGTGTCAAACTAGTTTATAATGACACCCATTTATTCATTGGAATTGAAGCACAAGCGGTTGATGAAAATTTTATTGTCAGCTCTTTACGACGTGATTTTAGTGCCCGAACCAATGACAACGTTACTGTTTTATTTGACACCTTCAGAGACGGTCAAAATGCATTCTTGTTTGGTGTTAGTGCTTATGGAGTTCAACGGGAAGGTCTAATTTCTGAAAGAGGGGCGTCCATCAATGGATTCAGTCTCACCTGGGACACCAAATGGCAATCTGAATGTGTTCGTCTCAAAGATCGATTTATCATTGAAATAGCAATTCCTTTTAGTTCAATTAAATATCCAGAGGGGAGTCAAAAATGGGGATTTCAATCCTATCGTTATGATTTACAATCTAACGAGAGAAGTATTTGGACGCATGTAGATCAAAATCAAATTCCAATAAACATTGGGTACTTTGGAACCCTCGTTTTTGAAAAACCATTACCTGTAAGCAAAATACCTGTGTATTTTATTCCTTATGTCAATGGGATCGCATCAAATGATTTCACTGGAAATCCTAATGTAGAAAAAGTAAGTATAGGAGGGGATTTAAAAATTCCTGTAGGAAATAGTTTGAATTTAGATGTAACCCTCAATCCCGACTTTTCAAATGTTGAAGTAGATGACATCATTACCAACCTCACTCGTTTTGAAATTTCTCTTCCTGAAAAAAGACAATTTTTTATTGATAATGGCGACTTATTTGGAAATTTTGGTAGTTTTAGAGATGCCATTCCCTTCTTTTCAAGACGCATAGGAATCGCAAAAGATCCTGAAGGAAACACCATTCAAAACAATATTTTAGGAGGGGTTCGGCTTAGTGGTAAATTAGACCAAAATTGGCGTCTTGGCGTGCTGAACATTCAAAATCAAGAAGACCTGGCAAACCAAATTGCTTCCAATAATAATTCCATGTTTGCGGTGCAGCGTAAAGTATTTGGGCAATCACAAATTGGATTGTTTATGGTCAATCGCCAAACTTTTAAAAACTACGATTTTGTAGAAAATTCAAATCGTTTCAATCGCGTAGTTGGTTTAGATTATAATTTAAATTCTGCCAACAATAAATGGTTGGGTAAATTTTATACTCATAAATCCATTCAACCTGATGATACTCATGGGAATCTATCGGCACGAGCCAATTTAGTTTATAACACCCGGATATGGCGTTTTGCCTCTGACTGGGTTCATGTCGATCAAGACTTTAGATCTGACTTGGGCTTTATCCCCAGAACAGGGGTTTTTAAGTCCGGAACGAATGCCGTTCGCAATTTTTATCCCAAAACAGGAAAAATCAATTCTCACCAAATTGATCTTCTCAATTTAATGTGGTTCCAACAGGATTTAAATTATCAGAAAACCGATCATGTCTTTCGGTTTCAATACCAAATCGAATTTAAAAATCAATCTCAACTTGAACTAAGTTCTAAGACACAATACATTTACTTGTCAAGTGCTTTTGATCCCACTCGAAGTGAAAACGGCACTCCGTTGCCAGGGGCTATGGGATACAACTTTGGCGAATGGGGGCTTCGCTATCTTTCGCCCTATGCAAAATCATTTAATTTTACTTCTGAAGTTTCTTATGGTACTTTTTTTAATGGAACTCGATTATCATACAAAGGAAATGCAAGCTACAGAATTCAGCCCATAGCAGTAATCCGTTTACTTTGGGATTTAAACCGGATTGAATTACCTGTACCCTATCCCACAGCTAATCTGTTTTTAATTAGTCCAAAATTTGAATTGACACTCAATAAAAAATTATTTTGGTCTACTTTAATTCAATACAGTAATCTGACAGATAATTTTGGAATAAATTCTCGAATACAATGGCGCTTTGCTCCACTCTCGGATCTTTATTTAGTATATAATGACAATTATTATACACAAGATTTTGGGCCAGTATTTAGATCCATAAACCTGAAACTTACTTATTGGTTAAATTTCTAATGTAAATCGCGGGAATTAAGCTGGGTTTTGTTTCTTAATTAAATTCAAAGCAGAACCTTCTCTAAACCATTGAATCTGTTGTGCATTATACGTATGATTTGTTTCAATAGTATGCGTAGTTCCGTCTGCATGAATCACTTCGATATTAATGGATTTTCCGGGAGTAAATAACTCCAAGTCAACAAAGTTAAAGGTGTCATCTTCTTGAATCAAATCGTAATCGGCCTCATTGGCAAAAGTGATGCCCAACATCCCTTGTTTTTTCAAGTTCGTTTCGTGAATACGGGCAAATGATTTCACCAATACCACCTTGACACCCAAATGACGTGGTTCCATGGCCGCGTGCTCTCGCGAAGAACCTTCTCCATAATTATGGTCCCCAACAACAATACTTTCGATGCCAGCAGCTTTGTAGGCTCGTTGTACGTCGGGAACTCCCCCATACTCTCCCGAGAGTTGGTTTTTTACAAAGTTTGTTTTTTCATTAAAAGCATTTACCGCTCCAATCAAACAGTTGTTTGAGATGTTGTCTAAATGACCTCTAAAACGCAACCAAGGACCTGCCATAGAGATATGGTCTGTGGTACATTTCCCTAGGGCTTTAATTAATAGTTTAGCACCCATCAAATTATTACCATCCCAAGCTTGAAAAGGGGATAGTAATTGCAAACGTTCCGAATCTTCCTTAACAACTACCTCAACAGAAGCACCGTCTTCTTGAGGGGCAAGGTATCCGTTTTCTTTCACATCAAACCCTAAAGGAGGTAATTCAACTCCCGTGGGTGGATCCAATTGAACTTTTTCCCCTTCTTGATTAATTAAAGCGTCTGTCATGGGGTTAAAATCTAACCTCCCCGATATTGCTACTGCTGCCACCATCTCTGGAGAAGCTACAAAAGCGTGTGTATTTGGGTTTCCATCAGCTCGTTTTGAGAAGTTTCTATTAAACGAATGGATGATCGAATTCCGTTCTTGTTTATCAGCTCCTTCACGCGCCCATTGACCAATACAAGGACCACAAGCGTTGGTAAATATCTTAGCATTTAAATCTTCAAAAATGGATAATAATCCATCGCGTTCGGCGGTATATCGTACCTGTTCTGAACCTGGATTAATTCCAAATTCTGCTTTAGTAACGAGTTTTTTATCAACTGCTTGTTTTGCAATAGAGGCGGCTCTGGCTAAGTCTTCATAGGATGAGTTTGTACACGAACCTATTAATCCCCATTCAACCTGTAAAGGCCAGCCATTCTTTTTTGCTACTTTACTCATTTCTGAAACAGGCGTTGCTAAATCAGGAGTAAAGGGACCGTTTAAGTGAGGGGTCAAAGTAGATAAATCAATTTCAATGACCTGATCAAAATAGTTTTCAGGATCTGCATAAACCTCTGGGTCTGCTGTTAAATGTTCTTTAACCTCATTGGCAGCATCGGCTACATCATCTCTTCCGGTAGCTCTTAAATAGCGCTCCATAGACTCGTCATATCCAAAGGTAGAAGTCGTGGCACCAACCTCAGCTCCCATATTACAAATGGTTCCTTTTCCGGTACAAGACATAGATTCTGCCCCATCCCCAAAATATTCAATAATCGCTCCAGTTCCTCCTTTCACAGTCAATATACCTGCTACTTTTAGGATAACGTCCTTAGGGGCGGTCCATCCATTTAATTTTCCAGTTAACTTAACACCAATCAGTTTGGGGAATTTCAACTCCCATGCCATATCAGCCATTACGTCTACTGCGTCTGCTCCTCCCACACCAATAGCTACCATTCCAAGTCCCCCTGCATTTACGGTATGAGAATCCGTACCGATCATCATTCCCCCCGGAAAAGCATAGTTTTCTAGAACAACTTGATGGATAATTCCGGCTCCTGGTTTCCAAAAACCAATTCCATATTTATTGGAAACAGACTCCAAAAAATTAAATACTTCTGCTGAAGTACTATTGGCAGATTTCAAATCTTGAGCGGCACCTTCCTTGGCTTGGATTAAGTGATCACAATGAACTGTTGTGGGAACAGCAACTTTGGTTTTTCCAGATTGCATAAACTGCAACAGGGCCATTTGTGCTGTAGCATCTTGACATGCAATTCGATCAGGTGCAAAATCAACATAATCAGCCCCACGAGTAAATGCATGTTTTTCAGAAGTATTCCATAAATGCGAATAGAGGTTTTTTTCTGTTGCCGTTAGAGGACGTCCTGTGAGTTTTCTTGCTTCAGCCACTCGCACAGCAAGGCGACTGTAAACTTGCTTAATCATGTCAATATCAAAAGCCATAGTACTGTTTTTTAATTTTGCACAAAACTATAAAATAAATAGATGGAAAAGGTCGAATTATTAAGGTTTTAGTAAGAATTTTAGAATTTAGTAAAGCAAAAAGTTTAGAATGTATTCATTCATGAATTTGTAAACTTAATAATGCCTATTTTGAAACTTACTTATAATGAAATGTTTAACAATTGCCCACTTAGCTGAAGTACTTGTAATTCTGCTAGTTTTGCTTGATACTTTGCTAGAGTCCTTTGATTTTGAGCATTTCTCAAGTTAATTTGAGCCTGACGAAATTCGATTGCCGTAATGGATCCCAAATTATATTGTGCTTGAGACCGTTCAAAATTATAGGATCCTGTTTCTACCTGCTTTTCTTGAATGCTAAAAATCTGCTTAGCATTTTTAAAACTTTGTAATGCATTTGACAAATCACGATCAAAAGTAAGTTTGGTCTCCTCCGTTAGAATCTTTTGATTTTCCAATGCAATTTTCGCGTTTTGGACTCGGGTCATAGACCTTCCTCCGTCAAATAAATTCCAACTCAAATTGGCACCAAAGCTCATCGAAAAAGAATTGTTGTTAGATCCAGGAAAGAAGGCAGATGCTGGGCTTTTATTTAAATTCCATCCGTAAGAACCAACCAAACCAACGGTGGGTAGATATCCTGACTGACTTACTTTAATATCGTAGGAATTAATTTGTGTATTCTGTTTTTGTTTAAGCAAACTAACATTATTCTCTGTCGCTTTTGAAAGCAGCTCTTCCAATTCAATCTCAGACACAAATTCAACCTGAGTTGACACAGCAAATTGGGTATCCATAGATTGACTAAGTAATAAATTTAAATCGCGCTTGGCGTTATCCAATTGTTGTGAAACTTCCAGTAAACTTATACTGTCATTGGTAACATCAACTTGGGCATTTAATACAGAAAGTTTATTGGATTGACCAAATTTAAATGCACTTTCTGCTCTAAGTTGACGTTCTTTAGATACTTCCAAAGCTTGCTTAAAAATTGATTTTGACTCTGTGAGTTGGGCTACATTAAAATATACACTATACAATTGGATAATAGTAAACTCAATAGTTTCCCGCAGTTGCAATTCACTCAAAGCATACTGCTCTCTTAATTTTTTATATGTGAATTTTCTACCCAAACCATCGAAAAGAGTATAGTTTAGGTTAACCCCACCATTATAGCGTTGTGATTCCTGATTGTCTAGGTTCAAATTTGGTCGTTGTGAACCATCTTCTGAAACTTGACCCGGAAATTCGATCTCTGCACTAGAAGAAGTATAGTTTGTCCCTCCGTTTAGCGATACTGTTGGTAAAAATCCTGAATTGAAAATACTGCTATTATTTTCTGAAATTTCAAGATTATTTCTAGAGACTTGAATCCCAAAATTTTTCTCTAATGCAATTTCTAAAGCTTCTTCCTTTGAGAGAGGCTGTTGTCCAAAAAGCGGAATAAAGATTAGATTTAAAAAAATAAATAGTGTTATTAATCTCATTATTCTTCTGTCTTTAATGATTCTCCATCTGTAATTTTCTTGTTATCCTCCATTTCAATCAAGGCTCGCTCAACAGACTCTTTGGACGGAAACTCTCCCCCAATTAACCATTTAACATAAACCTTGATTTCATTATTTAAGGATAAGAAAATAGGCAGTACAATCAGCGTTAAAAGGGTGGCGAAGGCGATTCCATAAGAAACCGTAATGGCCATGGGTTTTAAAAATTGTGCTTGTCTACTTTTTTCTAAGATTAAAGGTGTTAATCCTGCCACTGTCGTTGCAGAGGTCAAAAATATCGCTCTAAATCTTGATTTTCCTGAGTCAAGAAGTGCTCGGTCAAAAGACAAGCCTTGTCTCAAATTATTATTGAACTTCCCAATCAACACAAGACCATCATTTACCATAATTCCAATCAGAGCAATCACTCCTAAAAGTGAAATGATATTTACTGGAAAACCGTGTGCCCAGTGTCCCCAAGCTACTCCCGTAAAGCTTAATGGAATCAATAAGAACAATAAAACGGGTTGCGAAAAACTCCTGAACGTAAACGCAATCGTCATATAAATAAGAATTAAAATGGGAATCCCTGCAACATTTAGTGATGCTGCTAATTTATTGGCCTCTCGATTTTGACCTTCATAAGAGGCACTTACTGAAGGATATTTATTTTGAATGGCTGGGATGATATTGGTGCGTAGGTCAGTCATAACATCAGTAGCTGAAACTTCCTCTGCATTTTTTAAATCTGCGGATAATTGAATTTCCCTTCTGCCATCCAAATGATTGATTGAAACATCTCCTCTTTCTATGGTATAGTTTGCAATTTCTCTTAGTGGTACTAATTGTCCGTTGGGTAAATCAATTTTCATATCCTCTAGCTTTGTAATGGAAGAACGATCTTCTTTTTTATATCGGACCCATACACGAATCTCATCTTGACCTCTTTGAAAACGTTGGGCTTGAACACCAAAAAATCCAGCCCTTACTCGACTCATAAGATATTGTAAGTCAATGCCTAGAGGATAAGCATTTTGCTTAAGTTCAAGTCTAATTTCTTTTATTCCTGCAGGATCATTATCCGTTACATCTTTTAACAATTCATTGGAAAGTAAATTTTGCTTGAGTTCCTTTTTTGCGGACTTTAACTCATTAATATTATTAGATAAAAGGGAGACGGAAACGGGACTTCCTCCAAAATTTGTCCCAGAACCATAAACGACACTCTCCACTCCAATGATGGGGCCTACCAATTCGGCAATACGTGAGGAAACTAGATTTGCCCTCACAGCATCTGGTCTCTGCTCACCGGGAAGTAAATTTATCGCTAGTCTTGCACGTGAAGAACCATTCCCAAGAGTTTTGATTGCATTGACAAAAAGCTTTTTGTCTGTTCCTTTTAAATACTTCTCAGTAAATTCAGCATCAACAATTTTAGATTTAGATTGAATCAAACTGATGATTGAATCCGTAATTTTTTCATTCGTTCCATTAGGCATTATCAAAGTAACTTGGATTCGATCACTTGCTATCGAAGGAAAAAATGCAGTTCGAATGATTCCCCCACCAAAAGAACCAAAAGTCAACATTAATACCCCTAAAAAAATCGATAAAACAAGTAGTCTATTTTTTAATGAAAAAGCCAAAATCGGAGCATATATCACATCCCGCATGGATTGCATAAATTTATCTCCAGCTTTATTAATTTCACGAAGTTTAGAGAACCCTTTTGCAATTAAGGTCTTCGGTTTATTTTTCTTTAAAACTAAAGCTTTAGAATTGGCCAAATGAGCCGGCAAGATAATAAGTGCTTCTATTAAAGAGATGACGAGTGTTAGTATTACAACTACAGAAACTTCTCCAAAAAATTCACCAATTCTACTGTCTAGGAATAAGAATAAAGAAAAGGCTAAAACCGTCGTTACAATTGCAGAAACAACTGGAGGAATAACCTCCATCACTCCGTCAATCGCTGCACGATAGGGACTCTTTCCTTTTTCGTATTGCTGATATATATTCTCAGCGATGACAATCCCATCATCCACCAAAATTCCAATAACAATAATCATCCCAAAAGTTGATAATACATTAATGGTTACACCAAACAAGGGGGCAAAAATAAACATTCCCAAGAAAGAAACTGGGAGTCCAAAAGCGACCCAAAAAGCCAATCTTGAATTGAGAAAAATCGAAAGAAATAATAACACTAAAAGCATTCCCTGAAAGATATTTTCTATCAATAATTTATTTCGTTCCGTCAAAACAACGGACTGATCATTTAAAATTTGAAGCTTTAAATTTGAATTCTCAGTATTAAATTTTTCAATGTACTTTCTAACTGATTCCGCGGAAGAAATAACATCTTCTGAATTGGTAGAGTTGATTGTGATGTTTACAGAAATATTATCATCAATGAACGTTCTGTTGGGTGTTTCTGAGAATCTATCTTTTACTTCTGCAACATCTTTCAAATATATTTTAGTCCCATCAGCAAGAGCAAGCACCTCAATATTTGACAATTCATCTGCATAGTAAAATTTATTATTGGCACGAATTAAAAATTCTTCTGTGTCGGTCTTTACCTGTCCTCCAGTTACAATAATATTTGATTTAGCTACCGCTTGAGCAATTGAATTAAAGCTTAATCCATACGCCATTAGCTTACTTTCATTGACTGCAATTTCTATTTCTTCTGCTGGATACCCTGTGACGTTGATTTGGGAAATTCCCTCAATTGCTCTGAGATCATTTTCAATCTGTCTTCCTATTTTTTTTAAATCTAAAAGAGGTACGTTTTCACCCTCTAATGCAAAGTTAATGGTTGAGCGAATCTCCTCCCTTTTGGAGACAACAAGCGG
>Ga0233402_1000071_pt1 | contig 37447 bp, 29 predicted proteins | sample 54DmetaG_FD_182705 | JGI IMG/M metagenome (GOLD analysis project Ga0233402, IMG submission 182705) | Seawater microbial communities from Monterey Bay, California, United States - 54D | ecosystem: Environmental > Aquatic > Marine > Coastal | place: USA: California | collected 2016-11-11 | reverse complement strand
ACTACACCAGATATTTTACCATCGTAAGGCATTTCATCTTTGAACTCGTTTTGTCTTGCTACGTTGTATTTAAAGTCAAGCCCTTTATCTGCAAATGCTTTATTTATAATGTCAGCATTATAACCATGGTTGTGTCCTACTACAAAAGGAGTTACTACTAACTCACCAGTACCCATTGTATTAAAAGACTCTGAGTAGCTATCAGATTTTAATCTTTTACCACTTTTTCTATCATTACCTAGTACTACTATGTTACCGTCAAACTTACGCATTCTTGCTTCAGTATCACGATAGGTAGGGTTTGTAGAAGATTTTTGTACGTTAACGCTGAAATTATCATTACCAAAAGTTTCATCTTCCATCTGCTGTCTCATACCAGAACTACCTGCTCTCCATTGTGTAGTATTGCCTCCGCCTGTAGTAGCTGCTTTTCTTTTAGCGGCTAGTTGAGCATTAAATAATGCACGGTTAGGGTTTCTATCAATTTGGTTGTACACAAATCTTTCTCCTACTGCAGCAAACTCTTGTTTACGTTGTGCATCATATGCAGCTTCATCAAAAGGAACACCAGTATATTGTGCTTGTGCTCTTTTGTTTTGTAGATCTTGTTGGTATGCATCTGTTTGTTTAAGTCCCTGAAAGCCTTTATCTACAACTTCATTAACACGATCACTGCTGACCCCTGTATTAGTTGTAATATTCATTAGCTCATCTATGTATGTAGACTTGTTTGCTTTAAGATCAGCAAAGAAAGTTTGCATAGTAGGGTCCATATCAACACCTTTACCTATGTAATAGTCATAGTCATTAAGAGTAGAATTACCATCAGCATCCATACCAGCTGTAGTAAAATTTTCGGGTTTAAAATATTGTGGGTTTAAACCTTTACGCATGTCTTCTTTGTATGCAGCTTCTCCTTCATCAAACTTTTGCTTGTTCTGCATAGCTTTGTATAGCCATTCGTTATTGCCAACATCTTTTGCTAGCCCTCTTACAAAACTATCACCAGTTTCATATGCACCATCTGTATCTTGTGTGAATTGATCAACCTTATCACGTAAGCTTTGTATGTATTGTTGTTTCTTAACATCATCCCCTGCCATAACCTCAGCAGAAGCTAATGCAGACTCATACTTATCTTGTAGATCTCTGTTTCTAATGTACTCATTATTAAGGTCAGTCATTGCTGTTTGCATAGCATCGATAGGTATATCCGCATAAACCTTACCTAGCTGCGCTAAGTTCATGTCTCCAAACGGATTACGTCTCTCTCTTCGACCTCTATAGTATTCTCTTTGATATCCCATAGTGTTATTTTATTAAGCCTAGAAGTCTTAACAACTCTGTGTTTTGACCGTTGTCTTGGTATTGTCTATCCATGACCCCGTATTTATTCCAAGAAGGTTTTAAAGCTTCCAGTGCTGCTTCCTGACTTTTTCGATTAGTACGCTGCGTAAGAAGATCCATTGCATCTGCTGTGATTGCAGAAGAGAATCTTGCTTTAGCATCTCTTTTTTGATTGTTAAAATCTAGTAATGCGTTCTCGTTATCAAAGATAATATTATTATTTAATTGATTAGCTTTTGCATTAGCCATTGTTTGCATATTCTGCAACTGAGACTCTTTATTAAACTTATCAGCGTATAGTTGATTAAATGTTCTTTGATTACCCGCTGCTAATCCTGCAAGATTATTTCTTACATTATTTCTTTTTGTAGAGTTAGCATTTAATCCTCTTGCTAATAAAGCAGTTTGTTCTTCTGCAGCATTAATTTGAGGTGCAATGTTGTATTGTGTATTTAAATAAACCGGGTCTTCTAGATTCTTAGGAGCAGGAGCTTGCATATCACTAATAGCACTTGCTCTATCAAAGTATTCTTTTGCTTTAGATAGACCAGCAAGAGCTCCAGGTAGTTTGTTACCTAATCCTTTTAGTCCTTTCTTTAATCCTTGCCCTTTTACTTTATCAACAGCTGTTACATTAGTAGCATCAGGTACACTGGTTGGTGGTTGAATAATATCAGGTAATGTTGCATTGATAGGAACATTAAAAGGTTGAATTCCTTTAGGTGTAAGCTCAGATAGTCCTTGTTGTCTTAAAGCAGTTAGAGTATCAATACCAAATTTACCATCTACTCCTGCGTTGTTGACAGATCTAACTCCTCCATCGTTTAATATATCTCCTTCTTGACCAGAAAACATAGAAGACTCTCCGGATCTATTAAGCATAGCAGTTTGTAATGCTTTTACATGCTCAGGATTAGTTGCGTCAAAATCTGATATACCAGATATAGCTCTAGCCTTTGTCATTAAATCTTCAAAATCTCCAGGCGTAACACCATCATATAAACCATTAGTAGTAGAAGGTGCAGTAGCCGTAGAAGGTACAGTTTCCTCAGCTGTTGGAGTATTGACAGGAGTTATACTGGGCATGTTTAATGCAGCGTTTTCTTGACCAAATGGGTCTTTCAATATTGGCATAGGAATGCTTGTATTATCTCGTACAGTTTCAGGACGTGATAACATTTTTTCTCTTGCTTTTTTTCTTCTAAGTTCTAATGCAGCTTGCTCTTGTAGTTTTTTGTCTTCTTCGTCTTGTTTAATTTCTTTAAGTATGTCATTTACATCCATAAAAGCCCTAGGATCAGTATCACTAGGCATTACTATTTTACCTTGACTAACTCCATCTAAACCACCTAGACTTTTAAAGAATGCATAAGTACTTCCGTCCATAACTCTCTCTGAAAAATAATATACTCCGTCTTTTTCAGTGACTCCTTCTGGTAAAGTTTGACCTCCTGATTGCATGTACCCCATCTTATTTCTTACTGATTTTGGTAATTTAGGAAGTCCTTTATTACTACCAGGAATGGGAGATAATCCCCCAAAAGCATAACCATTAGCGGTTCGTGTTCCTATACTAAGATTAGGAGAGTCAGGTGCTTGCTTTTTCATATCCTGTTGGTTAGCTGCGTCTTGGTTCTCTAAAACCAATCCATTCATTCTTTCAGAAACACGTCTAAGCATACGTGTAGCTGAGTTTTTCTCAGCCTCAGTAACCGCATTCTGCAGTTGCTTGTCGTACTTGTTATAAGATTGCGTAAGCTTTTCAGCTATTTCTGCGTATGTAAGTTTTTTTGCCATGATTAAATGTCTTTTATGTAAGGATCACAATCTGTTTTTAATCTGTCAGAGAATACAAAACCTGAATCTAATACTTGATTTGTTTGTGTTGCGAACTGTGTATTACCACCTGCAACTCCTATACCGCCTGATTTAGCGTCATGTGTATCGCCTGTAAATTTAAACATATTTTCACCAATCTGTGTTGCCTTTCCGTGTTTATCTGTCTTTGGTGGATTACCATTAGGTGCCATCATAACTTCTCCTCCTTCTACTGTATAGTCAGCTTCTTGTGTAGGAATATATCCTCCATATTTAGCATAGTATCCAGCGCCTTTAACACCGTCCTGTGGGTACTGAGCCATAATAGCTGCAGACTTAACTGCGTCATTAGCTCTACCAGCTGCTATTTTAGAATCTATACCTGCTTCTTTTATCTTTCTTTCTTTTTCCATTTGCTTTTTTCGCTGGCTTTTACCTAAAAAGAATCCTCCAACTCCTCCTATGATTGCTCCAACTCCTGCTCCTATAGGACCAAATGCCATACCCATAGATGCTCCTTGTCCTGCCATACTAAGACCCGTAGCTATACCAGCATCTTTAGAATCATAAGTACCGTCGCTCATACCATGTTGAGTAGCAAGTCCTCCTGCTAATTGACCTATTTGTCCCCAAGGTACTGCAGGTCCCCCTGCTCCTTGTGTCGCTGCTGCTGCAGTTTGATTAGCTGTACTAGGATCTATTGGCGGTGTGCCTGCTGCACCCCCACCAAACATATACTTTGGTTTTGTTTTACCTCCATATCCGTAGGTTATGTTAACTTCTGCTCCTTCACCCGGTCCACTTCCTTTGTATTGTGCAAGCTTTCTAAGTTTTTGGTATGTAGTAAGGTCTGGATTTTCTTCTAGCTCTTTTTGAAAAGCTTCCATTCCTCCTTCTTTAGCATTATTAAAGTTATATCTATCTGTATAAGTGTACGTTCCGTCTTCGTTCTTTTTAAATCCTATTTGCCCAAACGTAGTTTTCGCTGAGTAATTAGGATCTAGTAAACGTGCCGCTAGTTTTGCAGTAGTGTCATTATCATCTCCTCCTACATCTCCGTATTGACTATCTGTATCGTAGTCTCCGTACTCTATAAAATTCTTACCTGCTTTTTCTGCTTTTTCTCTTGCACTTTGTAGCGCGTCTTTTTCTGCTTGACTTAAATGTCTTTCATTAATTTCACTATCGTTACCCATTAAATCATTAGCAAACGCTCGTACGTTTAATGGTACCATATTTTGTACAGACTGCGGAATTAAGAAATCTTCCGCATCCATTGTAGTTAAGCCTTTCATTATTTTAGTACCTAGTTTTGCTACGCCTGGAAGTAATCCTGTAGATACATTTACCATTCCACCTGCTTGGTAGTTAGGAGTGGGTTGTGCTGCGTATGCAGTAGGCATAAGATCTGTAGGAGAAACACCAATGTTGCTTACATATCCAGGTGCATGTTTAACTCCTAGTTTAGCTGTATACTTTGCTGTTGTTTTGTCTAACATAGGCATTGCTTTTCCAGCTACATTTTTATAAGCATGCATAGCGTCATCACCAACCTGTGCTATAGCATTTGCGGCATCATCTAAATAAGGACTAACTCCTTTCATAGCGCCTTGTACTCCTTTTCCAATAGTACCTGCGTAAGGTATTGCTTGTAGAGCACCGTAAGCAGCTTTACCTACGTCTCCTTTTGCAACTCCTTGAGACATTTTAGAAACTGCACCTGGTAAATTTATAAGATCAATAGGCATATCATACGCCTCTCTTGATACTGTACCCGCATCTATAGCAGGACCTATACCATCAGTCCATTCTCCATTGTTTTGATACAAACTCTTTGCAACAGTAAAAGGGTTTTGTGCAAAAGCATGTGCTTTATCCATAAAAGAATCTTCCCTAGCTTCACTAATAGTTCCGCCTTGTGGAGGATTACGTGTATACCACGCTTTAATTTCTTCGTTACTTCCTCCCTGTGGAAAAGGATCTGCTGGTGCTAGTCCTCCTCCTTGATATTTAGGTGCCTTATATGAATAAACTTTCTTCATTATTTTTTAATGTTTGTGTATTTTTCAAACCCACGAGATCCGAAATAAGCTACATAAATTGTAACAAGAAGAGTCTTTAATAACTCTACCCAACTCTCATCAATATCAAACGCAATGTCTAAGCTATCTAGGATGATGTATAACGACGTAACTACTGTTAAGTAGATTAATGTCATAGGTCTTGTATTTTTACTTAACCAGGAGTCTGATTTCATGTCAGATTCCCAACGCTTACTAACCTCTTGTAGTTCTATTTGATCAAGCTCTAGTAGTTTCATTGCCTTCTCTTTATCTTCTGGAGGCAACGTTTCATCTTTAGCTATAAGATTTTTTACAATACCAAGAACACCACTATTTGGTAACAGATCACCTACAGTATCTACAATAGAAGAACCACTACCTAGTAAGAATTTTCCTACTTTAGTATCCTTAAACTTCTTTTTAGGTTTGCTCATCGTTTAACGCATTTATTAACCATCTTAGTTCTACCACTCTTAGTTTTTTTACCACTAGGTGATTTCTTTTTTCCAACCGCTTTATATCCTTTCCAACAACTAGGTCCTTTTTTCTTTTTCTTTGCCATAATTATTAGTTTACGAGCCGCATCCTATACAGTCTATACTAGAATCTGTAGGCTTGACTCCATTTAGTTTCATTTCAATGTTATGAATTTGATCAGCAATGCTCATCTGTTCCATAAAATCGCTTGTTTTTGATTTCTTATTTTTTAGCTCTTCTAGAGCAACAAGCATTTCTTCTTTATTCATCGTCTTCGTGATAACCCCATTCATAAATTAACGTTACAAACCCTAACCTAAGTAGGGCTGTATTCCAATTCTCTCTTTCTGTAGGAGGAAAAAAATCATATGCAAAGCCAAACCCCTCATGAGGTAACTTAACATTTAAAGCAAACGACCACCAAGAGCCGTCTCCATTATCATTTCTTTGCGCCTCCATTGTTTTTCTTTCTTGGTCTTCCTCTTCTTTTTTTACCTGCCGCTGCAGATCCTACATCTCCTAATTGGTCTCCAACCTCTTTGATGGCTGCACCAACATCTCCTAGCTCTTTCTTTACAGTCTTAGCTCTACTTTTAACTTCTTTAACAACCTCAATTGCTTTTTCATCTACTGTAGTAAGCCCCCATAGCTTGTCCCATAATGAACCAACCCAGGCAGTAGCTTTACATATTTTACATTTTGTACTCATAATTTATTTTATTTATGTTTGTTTACGACTGATTGGATTTCTTTGTATCCAATTGTAGGAACCATTGATAGTCCCGCTTGATATCTGTAAATAACTTTGCCCTGTTTTGTAATAAAGACAGCAGGGACAGATTTGATTTTTTCTTTAAATTCTGCTGGTTGATCTTCTAAGTATCCGTATACATATCGACAACCTCTTAAGTTGTTTAAGTTTTTAATTGAGTTTCGCTCGTTCCAGTCAGAGTTAATTTGATAAACAACAATACCACTGGAAATATCAATCGAAGGCGTGCCCTTTTTTGATGTTGAGTTTAGTGGTAGAAGGAACAGGCAGACAAATATTAGAGCGTTTTTCATGACATATTATTTTTTCTTGGTACTTAATTCATAAAGTCTTTCTTCAATTAAATCCAATTTTTTGCCATTCTCTTGTACTTGTGCTCCTGTATTCATTATTTGTTCTCTAATCAACTGATCCTTTAAGTCATACTCTGATCTAGATACCGGGGGTTTAGGAAGCTCTTTAGCTAATGCAATGTCCGCTTTTAGTGTAAAGAACACTGTTGCAAGACTCATTACAAAGCCAATTATAATTCCTATCGTTTTTAAATCGAGTGTAACGTTTGTTTCTTCGCTTATTTTTGTAGCCATTTGAATTCGTTTAAAGTATAATTAATTTATGTTTTGGTTAAAGTCTCTTACTATCTAACCTGATGTGTATTTAACCTAAATAAACACATATACTTTTATTAATCCTTTCAGATCAAACCTATAAAACTATTATTGGAAGATACAAATCAGTACATTCCGTTGATTAAAAATGTTAATCAAAGAAAGTCAGCCTCTGAAGATACTGGGAGCTGAAGATACTATACTAAAAACTGATATACTTTTAATTCTGATTTGCTATGCTGACTATCTATGATACCTAAAATAAATATTATCTGGCAGATAACCTCATATTAGCACTAACATCATACAAATATAAGCTATTTTGGCTTACATTATCAAATGAAAAGCGAGAAATAATGAATTTATCTATAAATCTTTTTTGTGTATACCAAGGTTTATTGCTGTTAATGTTACTTGATATTACATTTAACTCACTGTCTATGAAAGGATTAGATGTATTATTAACTAAATCCCTAAACTTATTTACACCCCACGTACCTTCTCTATTATACATATTATAATTCAGTGTAGTAGCGTTATTACTAGTCTTAATTGATAAATCTAAGTTACCTGAACACTGATATGAGTTGTATATTAATAGATCTGTTATAGTCTGCTGGTGTAAATTTGCACCAGATGCGTTTGTTATCTTACTAACCCAATTGACTGTAGAGAATACCTTTGTGTAAACATTCTCAGGATTAAATACAGCGTCAATGTAACTAGCATATGTAGCTTGAGAGCTTCCTACTTCATAGTACTTAGCGTATTTACCTTCTACGTTATGTCTATAAAGTTTTTTATAATCACTTGAGAATAAAATGTTTCTTGTGTTAACCATAACAGACGGATAGTAATCATGATAAGAAGCCCATGAGTTAGTATCTAGCGCATACGATAGAGTCCAAGAGTTATCTATAAAATATGTTTCTAGCTCCGATTCTTGTAGCTGTCTTAAATATTTTACTCCTCCAGACTCTTGTACAGTATAATAAGCTCCGTCGTTTAAGACTAAACTACCTACTGCTAAATCCGCTATGTTAGTTATTACGCTCATATTTATGGTATATTAAATCCAAAGTCTTCTAACACGTCTACAACTAATCCTCTAAAGTAAGCAGAGGTTCCGCTAATGTTACCATCATAAGAATAAGTTATATCATCTGCTAGACTACCTTGTGTTGTTGTTAAATCATATGCTACTCCATTATCAGTTCCTATCATTTCAGTAGAAGTGCTTGTCTCTACAGCTTGTAAGAAAGGCTTCAACCCGGAGTAAGAACTGTTGTTTAAATGAAATACATGTCCATATACATTTGTTCCTGACGGCGTTTCTGATATAGCAGACTTGTATGCATCTAAATCAGCTTTATGTGTGGCACCACCAGTAGTGTCTCTATAACCAGATATTGACCAGCTAGTAGATGCTGCGTATGGAGACGACTCGTCTTGAAAAACCATTGTTATAATATTATCTGCGTCTTCAAAATCTTTACCAGAAGTTATATCAAAACCTGTTCTACTTGAACCTAAGATTGTATCACTGCTGTTTCTAAATTGTAAGCTAGAAGAGTTAGCAAGCATAGCCCAAGTTTTCTCAGAGTTCTCTATAAGTAAATATACATGACTATCATAAGCATCTGCTCCGTTTGTAGTACTGTCTGTATTTCCTTGTAACTCTGTTTGTCCTGTAGCATAAAAGTCTTGTAAAACAGCTCTAAGCGTATTAGGATTTTTTACAGTAGTACTTCCGCTTTGGAAATAGGACCCTCCAGCCATTGTCTGTAAGTTTGGTACTGCAGCATCCATAGATCCTGATCCATCAAACACAAGCATTATATAAGTATCCGGTGTAATAAACTGACCTGCTAAATTTACAGTTGCTGTATCTATACATATACTTTTAGAAACAGAGTAACTAAAAGAATCTGTTAGTGACTGAGCCGCTGATAAAGATGTTTCTGAATATTGAATACCAGGGTTATACCAAGTCTTACCTGAAGCAGGTGTTCTTGTTACGCTATTATAATCAGTATGAGAGTTAATATCAATTCCTTGTGCAGATTGTACAGATGTATTATCAACACAATAAAATATTCCTGAAGTGTTTGAAACTCTATTTACTCTACCTAATCCAGATCCGTCCCACCACCAGCTGTTATTAATAGCATTTGATGTTTGTTGTAAACATGTACTACCTAACCAAGTACCATTTAAAGAAGTAGTGTTATGTATTACAGTGCTAAATCTATAAGTACCGTTAGCGTCTTTTGGCATATAGTGGTACTTTTCAATGTATCCAGGAGTTTGTCCAACTGAGTTGCTAGAGCTCCACTCAACAATTATATCATAATTAGCAGTAGTATTTGTGCTACCATTGTAAACGTATTCTAAATATACATTGTCTTTAGCACCATCTGCTGGTGTATATATATTAGAGTTAACTGCTAAAGCACTTGTTTCCCCCGGCTTTCTTAAATAACCTGACGTAGGTACAGATGTTAAAGCTGCAGTTGTTGGATACAAAGATGCATTAGCACCAGAAAAGGTAGTTCCAAAGTTATCATTAATAAAAGGATATACATTTGTAACCGCTCCATAATTTACTTGTATGGTGTTTCCGCTATTAACCTTTAAAACTTGATCATCACTAGGACTTCCTTCCTGTAATAATATAGAAAGTTTAAAAGATATTAAGTCTGTACTTGTACTAAGTATTTTTAACTCTGGGTATACTACTGCTCCTGAATTTGCAGGAGTTGGATCTGATATCCAATTTCTAGTAGCGCTTGTAGTTTGACCAATACCAGTTGCTCCAGTAGCACTGTCTAACAACTCATTTGTTAAACTGTTTCTAAGCTCTACTTTTATAACAGAGTTAGTTGGATACACTTCTGTAAATGCATATACAATATTACTAACTGCTCCTTGTACTCTTCTATAATGTTGCGTTGTTCCTGAAGTAGTTAATATTCTTTTTTCATTTGGATAGTCTGGTTGTGTTGCATCTTCTGCTACTTGTATACCATATAAAGTATCAATAGCGAAAGACATAGGTGCTGTACCGTTTAAAGTCACATCTGTTACAGAATCATTAGCAAGTACTGGACAATCATATACATTGTATGTTGCAGAAGCTACAGTAATAATAGCAGCATTAGGAACATTGCTTTGATTACCATTACTATCCTCACTATATTTTTCAATGTCTGTTAAAGTAGCAATAATAGTTTCTGTTCCTTCTATTGTATCATCTGATATCGTTGTACCCGAAACTGCTACAGTTGTATAGCCTTGTGGTATAGTTATAGAAGTTGCAGGTAAAGTACCATCAGCAGGTGCTGTGAACGTTCCTGAATAAGCTACAGTTGCATAAAAATCTACTTCTTGTATTTCACTTAATGTTACATTTAAAGTAGGTGCCGCTCCTTCAAAAGCCCCAGCTGCATTCCAAGAAAGAGCTATGTTAGGTTTACCTGGACACAGGGTTGTATTAATTACAGGCGCAACGTATCCTACATGTGATGAAGAATTAGATATCTGACCAATAAGCTGACCCCATTGATCATATACATTTAAATGTGTGTAACCTACATAACCTGTATTGTTACCATCTGAATCTACAACACAATAAGGAGTAGCTTCTTTGTATGTTGTAGGCACAGAAACATCTGTGTAAAGAGTCGTGTTTAATTTAAGATCCTTTTTACTTAGTATAAGTCTATTATTATCCTCATCAAAAGCAGTAGTATAACCAGATCCTCCTAAATTAAAAGCAGTATCATAACTTGCTTGTTGTGTATTTTCAAAGTCTAGATTGTTTTGGAACCAATTTCTCATTCCTCTATTAGATATCTCTTCTAGTTTATCTGAGACTATAAATACTTTACCCTGCTCTCTATCAACAAAACTATACCCGGCTTTACTTACAAGTATAGAAGATAAGTTTTGTGTTCCTGCGTATCCATTTTCTGCAGTTAGAAGCTCTGTAGGTGCAAACTGGAATATGTCTCCAGTACCTAAAGATGCTTGCGCAGTATCGGTAGCAATTACATCTTGTGTTGTTGTTCTAAACAATGCAAACTCATGGTGTATTAATAAGTGTTTACCTAGACCTTCTAAGTTTGTAATACTACCCCTGTCTTTAGGCATCTCATAGTAGTCATTTGTTTTAAATACTTTGAGAGTCATTGTTTTATTTTCCTGACCGTATGCTTGTGATCTAATTACACGATAAGGAAACTTGTCTAAAAACTTATTTCTGTTATCGTAAGTAGTAGTAGTATTATACGAGTTTATAGAAGTATAGTCCTCATTGTAGTGTAATGCATTTGTGTTTGTTGCATCTACAGCACGAGCTCTATAGTTATGTAACGCTTGTTTTTTCTGATCTAAAATAGTGTTAACTGTAGTTTCAGTGTTACCGTTTGCCATAGATCCTACACTACACTTAGGGTAGTATGAATCTATAAACGAGTCTTTATCATTACGTAATGAAGTATTTGAAGAACTATATCTAGGGAAATAGAATATGTTTTTTACCGCATTAAATTTATTATCAGAATAGTACCACGTATTTGTGCTTTTACCTCCAGAATAAAACAAAGGTGCAGTAAGTCTAACTCCATACATTCCTACAAACGTATCACCACCAAAGATTACTCCGGTGTTTTTAATAATACTGTTTTGTGTTAGTAACCTTGCTTTATCAGAAAGAGAAAGTTTGTTATAACCTAAAGTAGAAACTAAAGTTTGATCATAGAAGCTATTATAAACATCTGTTTTATAAGATAAAAGATCTACAAGATTATACGCAGGTCCTACAGTGGATCCTTCAAACGTACTATCTGTACCATTATCTTCATTGTAATAGTGTGATTTAATTTTACGCCAGCCGGCAGGAGTTTTATAACCTTCTTTTGATACAGTCTGACCTAATACAACTACGTTTTTATCTTCCTGTGTCATAAAACCTGTGTGGTGATCTATCTCACTCCAGTACTCTTCTTTGTCATAGTGTACAATTTGAGCATGGAAGCATTCTTCACCCCAAGTGTTGTTTACAGTAATAGAGTTTTTAGTTATAATACCGTCGCCTGGTAAATAAGAAGGACTCTGTAATTGTCTTAAAATATTAAAGTCATTATCTACTAATGCAAACCCTACGTTGTTTTCTATACTAGTAGAAGTACCTGCTCTATTCCAAATTTGATTATAAGAAGCTTGTACAGTTGTATCGATAGTAGAGTTTTTACCAAGTAGCGTAGTGTATTTACCAAGTGCTCCTTCGTTTGCAGTATCCTCACTAAAAGAAGTACTATCATTTAACCCATCTGCATTAGATATAGCATCGTGTGTGTTGTGATTAATAGTACGTATGTCTGTAAACTCTGCTCCAGATAGTCTAGATACAATGTTCATGTAAGCGCTCTGTACTGTTGGTTTTGTATTTAATACATCAAAGCCGTGGAATCGTAACGAGTTAGGATTTATTTTATGCTGCTTACCTAAGTCATTTTCATTTAAGTCAAAAGAAGTTTGGTGCCAATGACTTCCACTATAAGCTGCAGTAGTTCCTACAGAGTTATGTTTATTAGTAGCCTCTAAATTTAAATTACCTAACGGTATTAAATGACCCGCATAAGATCCTTCTTCATTAGGATGTAAAGCATGAGGCGCCCCATGAAAAGCAATAGACTGATCATATACTCTTGTATTACGCTCATCTCTACGAGCATAAAAGAATTGATAACCTTGTACTCTGTCTTTTAACTCTCTAGGTATTTCTATATTAGAAAAACGAACACCGCATATAGAAGCATACATAGAATATGGTCCGTATACAGGTTCTGGATACATGTAAGGATAAGATAAAATCTGTATATCTAAGTCGTAAGTAATTCTATTTGATAACGTAGTATTACTTGGAACATTGCTATTAACCTCACCCTCCACAATACATGTTGTCTCATGATAGAATTGTATAACATCACCAACTTGTAAAGAGATAGCAGTTGTAAAGTCCGGTCTAAAAACCTCGTTAACATCTAAACTTGTAAAGTCTCCACCTTTAGTAGAAGTAATTAATTTAAAATCACCTTCGTATGCAGTGTCATTAACTTGTGCGTTATGCTCTGCCTCTGTAACTAGTTTTCTAGAGTTAGTTTCTTTATTTCTAAATACATCCGTTCTAGTCCATGTAGACTCGTCTGTAATATCCTGCTTCGTAATTTTTCGAATACCTGAAATACAAACCTGATCTACTGTAGGGCTATTAGAAATATTAATATTTTTAGTAAGCAACTCTACACCAAACTTACCTTTCATTAGTAAAGTATGCGCTTCAGTAGCTTTATACGTATAGTTACCATTAGACCAAACACCATAAGGAGTTGTTCCAGTAACAGACGTTGCAAATAAAGTAGATCCACTAAGTGCTGAAATAGCAACTTGGTTATCTAAAGACCCGGTACTGTTGTAGTGGAAATCGTCAAATGTTTTAGGAGACAATCCTGAACTTGTAATATCAGGAACAGATCCTGTTTGTTTCAAAGAAGCAACACCTTCAGCATCATAAGGTTGAGAGCTAATAAAACTAGGAGTAGTATAGTTACCTAAACTAGCGCTATAGTTATAATCTACAGCAGCTCTAATAGTTTTAATACCATTTCCGTTATTACTTCCTACTTGATTGCTGCTGTCATTCCACCAAGAAACAAAAACAGAAGGCTGTATCTTTTCTGTAAACACTGCTACATCTCTATGTCTATAGTCAACCCAGCTATGTACACGACCACATCCTTTCTTGTATTTACCTTCTCCCCATCTTCTACCCCATAGTCCAGAGTGGTGAGCACTGCTTAAACACCAAGGTTTTTTATACCATTTCCAATAGTAGTGTCCTACAATTTTTCCATTGTAGTTGCTAATCTGATTACCGTATACGTATTCAAACTTTTGTGATGTACGTAAAGGCAGTTCCGGAATTGGTGTATTTAAACCAGATCCCATACCCGCTCCTTGGTATTCTTGTTCTAAACCATCAGCAAGCTTATTAGTATTTTTCATTGTAAGCAGGTTAGGGTACAATGCTTTCAAATCAGCTAAAGTACCTGCACTTACTTGTTGAGGTGTCATAGGATTATGTTCGTATCCTCCTCTTCTCATATTACCAGCGATGTCTATATCGTTAGTTAAAAAATGAGCATACGGTCCATTTGCATCTGTAAACTCTCTTGGATCGTAAGTTTCAGCTAAAAAGTAGTACCCTGCAGGCACTGTAGGAGATGCTGTACCTACGTATAAATATAAATGGTGTTTTACCGTCTGTCTATTATATCTAACATTGTGAGCTGTGTTCTTTTTGTTATTAGACCAAAACGACATTTGACCTTTTGTAGGCATACTTGGTCTTGTGTCTATTTCACAGTCATCCATAAATGCAATAACTACTAAGTCTCCCGTACCTGCAGCAGGTCCAGAGAAATCTCCTGCATCACTTTCATCAGGAAAAGAAGTGTTTACTCCATTTAGTGTAGCATAGTTTGGCATCTTATGATGACGCACAGGTTGACCGGCGTTTGTTTCTCCCCAGGTTTCTGGATCTAAAGGATACTTTTCATTTTCATTTTGCCAAAATCCAAGTCTTCCATCTACTCTTGCAGTCTCACGAGTTTGAAAATATCGTGTGTCTGGGTTAATACCAATGTCATGGTTAAAAATTCTTTCGTATTTAGTTCTATCGCCAGCAGTAATTACACCCTGACTAACATCCCCAAGAACAATATCTTTGAGTGGAATTGTTTCATCAATAGATATAGGGTTTAAATATTTATTGTTTTGATCTTTTAACGTAACTGTTACAAGCATTTTATCACGACCTGGAATGTGATAAGCACCAGACCATGTACCGTCATTGTATAAAAAAGAAATATAGAAAGCATATACCTCATCTGGTCTAAACCCTCTTTTATTAAATACAAGTAGTTCGTTTTTATAAGACCCTTTAACAGAATTAATATCTACGTAATCTCTTTCCCAGTGTGCCTTGATGTTCATTGCATAAGGCTGGTAATTAAAATCAGGATTACTAGTAACGTTACCTAAAAACAGTTTACTATCAAAGTAAGTAATAGTCTTAGCTGTTTGATATGTATCATTACCTACAGTAATGTCTTCTAATAAAAGAGTACTTGATGTTTCTTTCCCTGTATACGTTATTTCAAAATTGTTTTCGCTTGATACATTAGTGTCGTTAGAAGTTTCAATAGAAGTATCGTCTGTAATTTCTTCATTTATAAAAGAAGCTATTTCAATTCTTTTAACAAACTCACTAGTAACTACACCTCCTATTTTTTTATAAACAGAAAAGTGTACGTATTTGTATCTTGTATCAATGTCTGTCAATATAAACTTAATAGACTTTGATGTAGGTGTATCTGGTTCACACCCGTCGTATTCAGAGGTAAGATCAAAGTTGCTTTGTTGATCTTGTCTGTAACTTCCTGACAATTCTAGAGTAGAATTTGTTACAATAAAAGGTCCTTCTAAAGGAGTATAGTTTGTTACACTACCGTCCTCTAGTTCGTATGCAAATGATAAAAAGTAAGCTCCAGATCTTAGAGCTCCTCCATTATCAAGTATAGTATTATATACAATACGTGGTTTAGAATACTCTGGAAATAGATAAGACAGTACTAAGTCGTCTTCATCTAAAAGTTTTTTTGAAGTAGGATCTACATCAAAGGGAAGAGTATCTATGTTTAAAATTTTAGGAGGATTCTTGTCGTCTGTAAATGCGATTATAATCTCTCTCTTATAGTTTAACACATAACAGCCTTTAATAAAACTGTCAGATCTAAACTTTAGTTTACTAGACTCTAGAATTTTTGTATAAGATCCGTCTTTGTATCTACCAATCTCAGAATAATATACCTCTTCTAGAATGTTTAATTCAGATCCAGTTTCTAAAGAAAAAGTTAGATTGGCTTTAATGTTTTGTACATTGTTCGTATCAGAAAAGACAACACTAAAGTTATTTGCAGGTGTTGTACTATCTGTTTGTGTTACAGTAACTCCTCCGTTTATAAAATAAGTATAAGCACCTCCGCCTGATGGAAAAGGTAAGTCATCAATAATAACAGTCTCACTTTGTACTATACCTACATTATTAGTATAGGTTATAGTAAGATTTCCTGTCATGTTAGCTGGAATCTCTACTAAGTATACTGCTACTGTTCGGTTAGTTATGATTGTATCAGAGTCATCATCTCTAGAGAAAATAATTATCTCATCATCTGTAACCGGAATGCTACCTATTATTTTTCTAGTTAACGTGTGTATTTTATCAAACCCTAACTCATTTGTAACAGCACCTTGAATTTTATTAATAAGGATGTTACGAGCGTTTGGATACGTTCCGTCAATCTGATCGATAGCATGTGTATCTTTATATAAACCTTTATCTAGTTTCATGTTATTTTAAGATCTGTTCTTGAGACTGATTACCCATAAAGAAATCTCTATGTGCATTTATATTTGGGATTAGTCTAACCCACATGTTTTTGAATGATTCTACTTTATCTACAGAAGGGAAAGCAAGATCGTTCTGAGCACTGATGCAATATTGACCCCATTTTTGATCTGCTACTTCCCAACTGAATAAAGGATGAGCATACCCACCCATTAACATTTGTCTTAAAACATACCATTCTAAAGCCTGCTTTACGTAAATATTATCTGGGACCATAGGATATCCATCAGTATCAGTAGGATAAGCAGTGTAGTGTATTTTTATTTTTCCTTTTGGAAAACTTGTTTGTATAGAACCGTTGTTTATTACATAGTAATCTCCTCTATACACGCTGTCTCGTGTAGATCTTTTAGTAAGACCGCTTTGGTTATTACTTACATTATTTGCATCTGTTGTATATGCGGCTGTAAATACTTCTCCATTTGTTCCGTTAGGAGACATAGAAGTTGTTGAAGCAGCGTTTGGTAAATCATATCCAGTAACATCAGTTCCGTACGGTAGTGGTTTTCCTGCATACTCTACTTGTATGATATCAACCAAATCTACCGGTAAAGCTGCTTTGTGACTATCCATAGTAACTTCTAGTGCTTTTCTTTCAGAGATTGATACATGACCAATATACTCTAAAGCCTCACCTATCCATTCCATAGCGTCTAAAACCCAGCCTTCATCATTAATACGCAAGTCCCTAAAGATTTTAGCGATTACGTTTTTCGAACTTATGTGTTTATAATTCATTTGATAAAGTTTAAAAATGAGAATTCATCCAATTTTAATTTGTCTGAAAGCTTTTTTCTATTCCCTTTAGTGGGAGTAAACTTATATACACTTTTATTAGGTACTTGACATATTGCCTTTTCCCAATACCATCTAAACCAATGATCGTCAGTCCAGTATACTACCTTATCTATGCCCTGCTCTTTTAGCTTTCGTGTCTCGAAATAGTTGACACTTTTCTTTTCAAAATTTCTTTCTACTCGTTTTATTTTTAGTCTACCTAATTGGTGTCCTGGATAAAACGTTTGCCCTTCTAATATTGCATCTACTACTTTATGATTAAATTTTGATATGACGTATTTGTATAAAGTATAAGTAACCTCTGTGTCTGGATACTTCTTTTTAAAATACTTGTACATATCTTTTGCTCCATAGTTATTCATTTACTTTGATTTCGTTATTATCGTTCTGTATGTTTTCTAATTTGTATTCTGCTGCTAGTATTGATTGTGTTATTTGTTGTATCATGTCTGCTGTTACTGGATATGCGCTATCATCATTGTAACAAGGTTCTCCGATATAGGTAAATGATCTAAGCTCTTCTACGTCTTCGAAAATGCCTCGTACAAATAATGTGGGTAACACATAGTCATCTCCTAAATGAGGATTCGTTGCAGGTACATTTAATGTGTATATTCTACCGTTTTGGTAAAAATACTTTGGAGCATCTGCATTAAATTTAGTAAAGTAAGAGTATTCGTATGCACCAGGTGTAATTGGTATAAGAGGAACTTTAGTTCTACTTAATACACTATCTAGATCTATATCTTCTTTTGTAATAGTATATACAATTGAAGAAGTTCCATATCTGTTATTACCGTTAGAATCCAAATCATCTGTTGGTAAATTAAGAGTTACTATATCTCCAACTTTATATCCTGTTCCACCTTGTGTAATAGTAAGACCAGTTAGTGATGCGTTTGTTATTGGAGTACCTGCATTAACTGTTGATGTTAAAGAAAACACAGCTCCCTCTCCGCTCTCACTTGTAGTAGTTATATTATTAAGAGTTATAGTATCACCAGCACTTAGTCCGTCTATTTGTGTATCAGAGAAAGATCCTTGCCATGTACCATAAGTAGTTGCTACTTGTTCTGTAACAGCAACAACTTGTCTTAATTCAAGCTTGCCTGTATAAACAGTTTTAAAATAAGCTACCTCAAAAAAAGGTACACCTCTTTTTAACCTTACAGGTTTAGGAAGTATAGAGTTTGATTTATGTAAAGGTTGATTGTTAACAGCTGCAGAAAACTCAATTGTCTCTGCTATGTTTACTATAGAGATTGGTGCTTCTAAAGTTTGAATAAACTGGTCAGGTAAATACGTGTTACGCTCTTGATCTCTACGAATTAATAAAGATCTATAATACTTAATCTGAAATTTAAGTCGCTCTATATATGCTGCATTTGTAGCTCTGCCCGATGCATCAGCTATATTATATGCAATTTCATTAAGAGTCATAACGCGTTATTGTTTAAATTACCATATACCTTGTTTTTTTATTTTTGTCTTTATAAGCTTTTAAACATCTGTTTCTGTTACTGTCTTCAGATACATATGATACATGTACCCAATCTGGATTATTCTCATCACCAAACTCCCAGATTAATTGATCAAAATCTAAGTTGTCTTTTATGAATTGATACATTTCAGCATTTGTTTTGTGCCCATGTGTATCATCTATATCCATAGCCCTACCCTCGCAGTGCTGTGATGTTTGACGTTTCTTTCCGTCGATTATTTTACTTGCTCCACCGATTGCTTCGTTTAATTCGTCGCAACGATAGAATGAATTTATTCTTATAGGACCTCCCACATACTTGCGCAGAGGTTCAAAGATTTGTTCTGCTAACACTTCCATATTAGTTATATGGTAGTCACCAGGTGAATTATCAATACCTAATCTCGCAGCTGTAGAACTTCTTATCCCCTCTTTGTATGATATGTGATCAGAAATTTTCATAAGCTATTACTTGCTTTGAATCTCTCCAGTATTTTTATCAATACTTACGTCTCCGTATTTTTCTTTAAGTTCTCCTACTAACACGTTTCTTTGATCAATAATAGATTGAAACTTGTCTTTTAAAGCCTCTTCGTTTTTTTCAACGTTTAACTTTACTAACTGTAAGTCACCTAATTGATAAGTAACATCTTGGATTTGTCTCTCCGCATCTTGGATACCTTGTAACTCTTCCTGTGTAACTTTGTTTACTTCTTCAGTAGCTGGTACATCTTGTACTAGTTCTACTTCCTTTGCTGGTTTCTTAGCCATGATTTGAAATTAAATTTTGTTATTAATACAAAAATGCGAAAAAAATCGTTACTAACCAAAGTTTCTTTTAATAATCAGCACTAATTGTAACAGTACTTCCCTCTGCCCAAATCAAAGAACTTGCTTTTCTCCAGCCGTTAGATCCTGATGTAGACCAAGTAGAAGAAGCTCCTAAATTCTGTAATCCTATGTACATACTACTAAAACTTTTTCTAGTACCACTAAAATATATGTATATATAGTCAGTACCAGAAGGGTTATCTTGAAAATAAACTGCAGACAAAGTACTTCCGTTAAAAGAGATGTTACTTATAGATCCCATACTAAAAGGAAACTGTGATGACCATCCATATGCAGTAGTAGTATAATAAGTAGCAGCACCTACACTTAAAGAGGCAGTAAAATCAAACGAAGAACCAACAGTAAAAGAAACTATATTACTACTGTAGACTATACCTCCATTGTTTTTTCTTTCGAACCATCCTCTTAATCTGTACGTACTTCCAGAATATAAACCAACACTACCTTCATTAATTGTTTGTGTTTTAGTACCAGTAGTATTACTACCTGAATAATAAGCTATTTGATTACCTGTTGCTTCCCCCGGTACATTATTGTTGTAATTAACAATCGGAGTTTGAGAATACCCAGAATTACAGTACGCCCACCCCATGTTGTCAACACCTTGATTTGCAGTATTTACAATTGCTTGAGAATATGTGTTTGTTCCACCTGTAGTTGTTACAGATGTACCATTAGTTGCTAAATTACTAGAGCTAGAACTATAAACAAAACCTCTGCTTGTTATTGTACTACTGCTTGAAACAGCAGCATTAGCTGTAAACTTACTTGCAGTAACAGACTGTAAAGCTCCATATGAAGTACCTACTCCATTAGTTGCCCAAGGTTTCCAATGAGTAGTAAGATTAGAATTAAGATCCGATACAACAAGAGTTGCGTCAAATCTAGTATCTGATACACTGCTTGCAGAAACAGACCCTGTTGGTGATGAATCTATAAAAGTACTTGGAAGAGAAACAGTAGGAAAAGTTGTAAATCCAGTTTGTATATCAAGACATATATCTTCTATAAAATCTACAATGTCACTTGGATCTCCATCAAAATTAGTTAAGCCTCCAGTATTGTTTGCATATGCGTTGTATAAATCATGTGTAGATGTAGTTCCATCACTACTGTTACTATCATTTATTGTTCCTAAAATAGATATAGTACATACATTAGAAACCGCTTGATTAGACAATGTACCCATTTTAGCAGTTTCTTCAGCTCCTTGAAATTGATCATCTCCATCTCCATCTGGTGAGTTGTCTGTTATAAGTATAATCATTCTAGTTACCCCCGATCTAAAACTTCCTGCAAGATTATTATTCAATACTCTATCAATTGCAGTGTCGTTTGGTTCTGGACCGCTTGCTCCTGATCCCAGTAACATACTTGTAGAACTGTTAGTAGATCCGTCTAAATACCCTATTTTTGTATCAAAATCTGTTTTATTTGCATTTGCAAAAGGTATTATAGCAGAAAGATATATTGACCCAGAATTATATTTGTTTGCAGAAGCTAAGTTAGAAACAATAGTATTATTACCTGTCCAATACGAAGGAATACCAGTATCTTCTCCTCCAGTTTGATCAATCAAAACTGCTGCTAACCTGTAATCACCACCGGACTCTGAAACAACTTTATTTGATATACTATCTACACTATCTTTTAAAGTTTGCATATCATCGCCCATACTTCCGGTATAATCTAATAAAAAAACAACGTCCATTGCTTTATTACAAGGTATTGCTTGAAAGTCGTGGTCATAAGAATAAAACTCTCCCATAGTATACGTTGTAGTAGCATTGGGAAAGTTAGGACTTTGTTGATTTGTTAAATCATAATCTTCTGCATTAATCGTCGTAGGTCCACCCAAAGTAATATCCTTTAAACTAAAAGGACCATAGGATGCATCCATTTCACCCGGTAACCCAAGATCATAGTCATTTTCTAACTTTTCAAAAGCTATTCCTCCTAAACTTAAACTTCCACTTCCAGGTACCGACATATTATTCCCAAGGTTTATACAATCCCCAATCCATAGGAACTTTCATATTAGCAATCATTTCATCTACGTAATTTTTAGTAAACTCGTATACAGGATGAGTTTCTATCCAATCAATTACGTTTTGTTCTGTTAAGTCACCAAACTCTACAAAAGATTCTGAGTCGTAATTTACATCTAAATGCGAATTAGCTTTATGAGAATATTCTCCGTCAACGCATTCTATTGCAAACTCAACTTTAGTTATTACGTTTTCTTTACCGTCGTAATTAGGAGCACCTTGTAGATGCGTTATTGTTGTTGTGTATGTTTTAGCCATGATTTTAATTTTTACAGTTACAGTTACAAGCTGTTTTATTACAAGCAGCCATTTGTGATTTAAGTTCGTTTATTTGTTTTTGTTGTTCTTTAATTGCTTCTATCAAGTATCCAGCTAAGTTACCATAAGCAACTCCTAATGTACCATCGTCATCGCTAACAAGTTCAGGAGCTACCTTTTGCATCTCTTGTGCTATTACACCAGAGCTTGATATACCAGTGTCTTTTCTATCAAAACTAACACCTCTCATTTGCAGTACTTTACTACCGTCTAATGTTTTAACATTTTCTTTTAACCTAGCATCTGAATAAGCTATAACATCTGCACTAGCTGTTACTGATCCTTCAAAGTTTCCTGGTCCAGCATAAAGATCTTTCCATCTATAAGAACCTGTACCTAGTCTAGTGTTATTTGCTAAAGTAGTACTGTTAGGTATAAGAGCAGTAGGACAGTTAACGTGAATATGATTACTATCTCCACTTTTACTAATAGTACAGTTACCCATTTGAATATAACCACTTCCCTGCACAGTAAAAGAACCAGAGCTACCAGCGGTAATCTTACCAGGAAAAGTCCAGGAACCACTCTTATCATAAGTCGTTGCATTGAAATTAGTACTATTGCTTTGTCTGGTATAGAACTTCATTTTTCCTCCTCTAGTATCAACACCTCCACCCTCTGTTTCACCTCTTATTATAACTGCTCTATCATCAGTGCCATTAGTATGACTAGTATTCCATTTTATATCTCCTAGTATTTGAGAATCAGCATTTGTGTTTCTTCTAAAGTCTAAATTTGCAGGAACGCTATCAGTAAAATATAAACTCAAAGTTCCTTTTATAGTAGCTAAACTATTTTGTAATTGTAACATAAGACCACCACCTACGTAATGTTGCACAACATCAGAAGAACTTTCAGTTATGTATGTATTACTTTGACCATCAAGGTAAAGTTTTCTAGCTGCTGCAATTGCAAAATCAGTACCAGTAAGAGAAGCTACATCACTACCAATTCTAAATCTAGTTGCACCATTTGCAATGAACTTTAATTCACCAGTACCATTGTCACTTATGTAACTATGTGTACCATCGTGATACAGTTCTAAGTCTTGAGAATCACCTAGTTGTATTTTATCATTATCGGCTAATTGAATATTACCATCAATAGTTACTGTACCGTCTGAGTTTACATTAAATATTGGAATACCAGAAACATCTGAGACAGAGAATAGATCTCCTGTTAGACTATCTGTTACAGAGAATACTTGTCCAACGCTTCCTTGAACGTCTAAGAGTGTACCTCCTGACCCACTTACTATGAGTCCTTTTTTTATTTTAAATTCATTTGCCATAATTACCTTTCATTTTCCAGGTTAAATATTAAATCTATTTTTGTATGCTTTAAAGTTTTGTTTTACTTCCGTAGCTGTTAAACATTTTTTAAACACTTTAGCTACAGGTATTTTAGCTTCAACGTATCCTCCATTACTACCACCAAAAGAGTTCCCACCTCCTATTAATATGTTTCCTGTATTGTCACAAGTTGTACCAGTAAAAGTGTTTACTTCGTAATGTGCTAATTCTCCATTCAAATACAAATCAGCTCTATTAGAACCATTCCAAGTACCTACTATATGATAGTATTTATCTCTTTCAATAGTTGTGCTTATGTCATAAGTATTAGAACCAGCACCAGTCCTTATATAAAATCCTAATAGGTTATTTGTTGAGTATCTACATAGTCCCCATACACCTGCGTAACCTCCTCTTGCTAATATAGTAGAAGATCTTGCTGGAGTAACACCACTCCAATCTGCAGAAGCAGGTACGTAATAAATTACCTCTATAGAAAATGTTTCATTAAAATCTCTAGGAAAAGTTCCTGGATCGTGTACTATTTGATCATCTGTCCCATCAAAAGTCGGCTGACCTGTAGAATCAAAAGAAATATTATTAACGTTTATATCTCCGCTACTGCCTAAGTTTATTAAAGAACCTGTACTAGATCTACTACTTTCTGTGTAAGGCGTAGCATGATCATTAAGCTCTACCTGTAAATTTCTAACGTATATTGTGTCAGATAAACTAGCACCATCAGACCCTCTAACTCCTATTGCAAGCTTATCATCTGAATTAGCAGTCCATGATTTAGTTACTCTTATCCATTCTCCTGATCTTAAATCTGCGTTTGTTCCATTACCTAAACCATTAGTGTAACTACCTAAGTGAGTACCATTTAGATTTAAAACATATGAAGAGGTATTTTCAATTGATTTTGCTTTATATTCATATGATACAGTTACAGTACCCCCACTCGTTATTCCGGTATTTATACAGTAAGTTCTCCAACCATTAGTTGCTGTTAATTCTAAAGTGTTAGGGTAATCTGTAGAAACAGCTATAGCCCCAGACCAACCGTGTGATGTCCAATTGCTAGTATCTAAAAAATCTGCTAGCGAAACACCATTAGTTGTAGGCTCTCCTTTATAGAATCTAGTAACTGTGTGATTATCTGCAACACCGTATCCAGAATCATATCCAAATAGTAATTCGTCTTTTATTAAGTGAGGTCCTGTATACATTATAAATCAAATCTTTTTTTATACGCGTTATAATTTTGTTTTATTTCAGTAGCAGATAATGTTTTACCATATATTTTAAAAACAGGTAAATCTGCCATCACATAATTTCCTGATCCCCTTCCTATATTACCGCCTGTAATATCTGTACCGGGATTTGTATAAGAAGTACTTGCGCTAAAAACTCCGTTTGTATACGCATATACTGTATTAAGATCCCAAGTCATAACTAAATGATATAATTTATCTTCAGTCAGAACTCCAAATGAAGCGTTTGCTAAAGGGTTGCCTCTACAAGCATCATATGATGTTGTGCCTGCGTGTCTTAAGTAATATCTATTAGTACTGCCACCTACGGAGCCAAATATAAAAGAGTTTGTTGTTTCGTCTTTTCTTGCCACTATTACCTCTATAGATCCAAAGTCAGAACTAAGTGTTGGAAAATTAACATCAAATTTATCGTCGGTACCATCTAAAGTAGGCTGACCAGTAGAAGTAAAACTTACGTTTGTTATATTAATGTTGTTTGTTTTTTTTAAGTCTATTAAACCAGCTGTACTTGATCTTGTACCGTTAACAAAAGGTGTAGCATGATCTTTCTTTTCTATTTGTACATTAGATACTATTACATATGCATCTTGATTACTTGGCACCCCGTTGTTTATCCAAATCGTAAAACCTATATGACCTGAAGGTTGACTTGCTGTACCAGTACTTCCAATAGTCCCAGTCCATGTGACTCTTTCTTTAGACGTAGTTGTTTTTGTTGTTTTTTCACTAGCAGCAGAGTATCCCATGTATTGACCTGCACCACTATTGTTACTTGTATGTGTATTTGTTTGACCCACCATTATCCAAGCCATAGTTCCATTAGGACCTACAGTTTCAAAGTCTAATGATATAGTAACATCAGAACCACTGTGGTCATTCATATTCCAAGTAAAAGATCTCCAACCAGCACCTGGGCTTCCATTAAAATTAGATATATGGCATTTAAATTTCTTTTGACTAGAATCAAGCACATCAATACCACCAGACCATCCACCCTGACTGGGTGAGTCTGAAACGTAATTTACTGTAGGTTCACCAGGATAAAAACGAGTAGCAGTTGAATTGTCTGCAACGCCATAGCCTGAGTCAAACCCAAAAATTAAATCATCTCCTACAATATTTGCTCCTATATCTGTTGCCATGTTATTCTTGTTCTTCTTCTAATTCATTAGTATGCCACTCTTCAGTTGATAATAACTCTAATATTTCAGAATGAGTGTATTCATTATAGTCTTCACTATATATAGTAGGTCTTCCATAAATACCTGCTTCTGTTGTAACAGAAATTTCTTCTCCAGTAATCTCATCTATAAATGTCTCTGTATAAGTTTTCTGTACTACTTTAACATCGTACTTTATAAAAGTTTTTTCTCCGTTTAAAGATCGTCTTAGTGACTCTGAATTTGGTTCACGTATTTCATTAAAGTCTATATCGTCTATTATAGTTGTAGGTATTACTAACCATCGTCTGTTTCTAAATTGCATAATTTATATATTAAAGCGTTTTTTGTAAATTTTAAAATTTTGTTCTATTTCAGCGGAAGTTAAAGCTCTATCGTAAACTCTCATTATAGGTATATCACCATTAAAAGAATAACTCGAGGCAGATGACCATGAACCTATTTTAAATCCATCGCTAAAATCAGCACCCCCAGAACTTGCTCCATTTGTTCCTAAACTAACATTGTTTTGAAAAACTTTTATAAGATCTCCATCATATGTTATAACCCAGTGAGACCATCCTTGTACAGAACCTGCTGTATGATAATACTCTCCTAATGTTCCGCCATGTTTGTATCTCCAACTGTATGCTCCATATTTATAAAAATTGGTATTTGTTCTACCTGCTATAGGCATTTTACCATTAGTAGTAGTGTTTACTACGTATTCAATAGTATATTCATTAAAATCACCAAAGTCTTTATCAACATTTATATAGTCGTCTGTACCGTCAAAAGTTACTAAACCATCTGAATCAAAAGAAACATTAGCTGCACTTAAATCAACAGAGTTTTTTAAATCTATTATACTCTCAGTGTTAGATCGTTCGCCATCTACCCAAGGAGTTGCAGTACCTACATTAACTTCTACTTGAGGCATTGTACACTCTAAATAGATATTAGTATTGTTTGTGTAAGGTCTAAACTCCACGTAATCGCTATTCATGCTAGACTGATTTACAGTCCATTGTATACGCTGCCAATCCGCGTGTGCCGCTATTGTTCTCGTGCTACCAAAGTCATGCCCCATGTAAGCGTAACAAGCAAATTGTGCTTCAAAATTATTTCTAACCCAAATACTCATAGTAACTGTACCACTAGATCCAGCTGCAGTTCTAAGACCAGAAATTGTTTGATTTATAGCTAACCAACTAGAACCAACTGCAGATCTACAATTATATGTAGGTTGACCTTTATAGTAATTTCCAGTAGCATTTCTTGCTGCCCCAGATTCTATACCCCAATCAGCTAAATCAATAGATGCCATATTAGTAGTAGGCTTCCCTTGAGCGTGTCTTGTAGACGTGTTATTATCAGCTACACCATAACCATTATCCATACCGAATACTAAGTTCTTGTTTACTATGTTTGGTCCTCTGTATATTGCCATTATATTGCTCTTATTAAAGTTTTAACACTCCAGTTATCTGAAGTTGTTGTTGCTAATAATCTCATCTTTGATCCTCCACCAGACCCTGTTTTATCTACACTTAATGTAACATCTGAGGTGTCACCTAAGTCATTTGTCGATGTTTCTGTAAACTCAATAACAGGAGGTGAACCACCGTCGTGACAGGCGTAAACTGTACCTGATCTTACGTTTGTACCTTTCTTAATTACAAAGTCAAAGAAAGCCGCTGTGTAATCTGCCATAGATACCTCAGCAACTGTTTCAGCCCCTGTGTCTACATCTGTGTTTTGAACAAAGTCTATTAAACCAAATTGGTTTACTTTTATGTTACCAAAAAACTTAGAGTTTTGAGAAGTATCTATATATAATGCAGTGGTGTTATTGGTTACTAAACCTAGTTCATCACTACTAATAGAACCAATAAACATACCGTCAGCAAGACCATCTTGAGTAAAATCCTGTGTTGATATTACATATTCAGTAGTACCAGCATTATTTTGGAAATATATTGCTTGATCATCATCGTCAGTAGTATCTTTTAAGTATATTTTTGGACCACCATTTTCAATACGTATATCACCAGTCATTGTTCCACCAGCTAGTGGCAAGTAAACTCCAGCAACTGTAGGTATTGTGGCATTACTAAAAGCAAGTGATCCTAAATCCCTTTTTTCTACTTCGTTATTATTCATAACTAAAGCAGTGTTAGAACCAGTATTAGTATCTAAAGTGTGTATTTCTAGTTTACCTTTAACTTGTACATCATCTTGAAATATTCTATCTCCTACTTTATCTACTCTTATAATTTTCCATCCTGATATGTAACATGCTCTTGTTCCTGTTCCTGCTCCCCAATTAAATAAAGCCAAAGGAGAAAAATAAGTAGCGTTTGTTTCAAATGCACCTGTGTTTGAAGCATGATGCCCTGTAATATATCCACTAACTTTTGTCCAAGTAGTAGTTGGGTTTTGATTTGACATAACCCAATATCCATAAGAACCAGGGTTACCTGCTCCAGAATCTGGGTATGTAAGGTCTGCTTCTATATCTGTGGAGCCCATATAATGGGTTTGTCCAGATCCTGCGTTTTTAATCCAACACTCTTGATAATAAGTTGCGTCTTCATCAATTGGAATTAAAGGAAACCCTGATGAATAGGCTGATCCTACACCTACATTCCCATTTATGTAAATAGAATAACCTCCTGGTGCATTTGCCTCCGTAGCCCAACTAACATTAGTACTGTTAAAATATGATTTTAATTCAGCATCATTCCAAGTTGGATCAATCTCAAAAAGAGTTTCACCTGGAGAATAATGACCTAAAGGATATTCCGAAGTTATACCGCTATGGTACCTTGTATTCTTTTTTGATAAGCCACCAGTGAATATAGGATTTGTTAAAGTATTTAGCCCTGTTAAAAGTTCGGAAGCAGTTGAATAAACATTTGCTTCTGCGTCAGTTGGTGCGTGAGTAGACTCAGCATGTGTAAATGCATTATCCCAATCTCCATTATTATAACTAGTAGAGCCCGCTGATATTAGTTCATATGTAGTACCTACATTATTTCTATATGTCAAGTAATCATTAGAACCAGACCATATTCTGTGAACCTCGTCACCATCTGCGTCTCTCCAAACTATATCTCCAGGATCTGCTCCTGAGAAAGTTAAGTCAGTTGCGCCAAAAGTATACCCAGAGTATGTTGTAGAATCTACAGATCCATCTGCTTTTAAAAATCCTGTAGACGCTCCACTAGGTACAGCAAAAGAAGCACCAATTACATCCCCTGCAACAGTTAAATCATTAGTTAAATCCCAAGTATCATCACCGTCATCAAATATTAAACTTGCTTGTGTAACAGCGTCATCATTAGCATCTAACCCTCTATAGATAGATATCCCAGAAGTAGTTGCTGTTGCTGAACTATCGGACTGGGTTTTATTTAATACTATAATATTATCTTCTACTTCTACTGTTTCAGTGTTTAATGTCGTAGTAGTACCACTGACAGTTAAATTACCTGCAACTGCTAAGTCACCATAAAAGTTAGCATTAAGATTACTAGAAAGCATCATAGCGTTTGCTAAATCACCAGAAGAATTTCTTAATTGAATCTTCATTCTAGTTGGAGCATTGTTTATACTAGATAAATCCCATGTTCCATCTCCTTCGTAAATAATGTTACCACCAGTAGCATAACTAGTACCCTCACCGTTTGTGGAGGAAAAATTTATTTTTCCAATATCGTCTCCTGCTGTTATTGCAGCCTCTTTTCTGAAATTTAAACTACTTGTAGAAGCGTTTGTAAGGTTAAGATTTGTTTGTCTAAAATGAGTTGTATTAGGAAGAAACTCAACAACGTTTGAACCATCAAGTTGAAATCGCATTCTCGAAGAAGCGATACCATCAGCAGAATCAAGCGCAAAAGTCATGTAGGTATTTGCTACATCTATTTTTCCTATATTGTCTGGATCAGGAGAATCATCAGTAAAAGTTAGACTTGGTGAGGATGCGTGTTTTATTGTTACGCTTCCTCCAAAAGTTCCACCGCTAGCTGCAGATACAAAGTCTGTTTGGTTTACTACTGTGTCAGCAGCTGCGCCTATTTCTGCGGGAGTAGGTTTATGCTCTTCGTGGTATATTTCATTTCCTAAATGATGAATTGCAAGATGACCTTCGTTAAACGTTTCTACATTGCTTACAGTCGGTGAGTCATAAAAAACAGTTGTTGCTCCGCCCGATGTTGGATTAGAGTTCTGTGTTCCGTGACCGTATGTTTTTATATTTATTTTCCATTGACTATAATGTGCTGCTTCAGCATAAAGATCTACATAGAAAGTATCTTGACCTGAATGATCCCAGCCTGCATCTACAGGAGTGCCTAAAACAAATCTAAATCTTCCAACCATTGGTCCAGAAGCTTCTTTTAGATATAAATCCATCATGTTAGCTTGACTACCAGATCCGCCATAATCTCCCATCAATCTATATCTAAGGTGACCTGATTCGTAGCTTTCAGCAGTAACATTAAATTCTATGTTTTGCCAGTTTCCGTCCCAATGCGCAGGGCATCCATAAAGTCTACCTATGTGATATCTTTTTGCTTGAGTTGAAGCCGCATCAATATTGTCAAAAGTATGAAACGCTTCAGCATGATCTATTTGAGCTAAAGTATAACCTCCTAGTTTGCTTGAATTTGCTGCTAGTGTAGTCGTAGCAGAATTACCTGATATGTCTGTTTGATCTCCTGTGTTCGCGCCTGACGAAGATCCTGAGAAGTTTGGTGCACTTATACCTGTTTTTGTAATAGTTAACCCTGTAACAGTAGTTTCTCCATCGTTACCTCCTAGTTTAAATTGATACTGACCAAAATTACCAGTACCTTCATTGGATGTATCTTCAATATAATTAAATGAAGCAACAGTATCAGTAACTCCAATTTTCATTACCTGTGTAGAGTTACCGCCACTTCTTGATACGTTTAATGTATTAGTATTTGTGTTAGTATTTATATTTACAACTCCTCCTGCAAAAGTACCTCCAGAGGCTGGAACATAGTCTCCATCTTTTGCAAATTTTACCCAGGTTCCTGTATCGTCACTAAGGTTTAAAGTTCTTCCATATAAGTTTCCTGCATGTATATCCCAAGCAAGTTGTGTTGCATAAGAAGAATCATAAGTAAGTGTAGTTACAGTTCCGTACTCGTTGGCTTGAGGTGCAGCAGGTCTACCTGTAGTTACATTATTCCATCTGTGTTTTATAGACGCTGTACCAATTGTATTTATATTACTTATAGCAGTTGTCCCACCATCTTGTATATAATCCCCATCATGATTATGAGCACCTACTGGGACATTAGTTAAATTACTACCATCACCGTAAAAATGAGTTGCTTTAGCTTTTCCAAATACTTCAAAAGCTTTATCTTCATTTGTATAAGTACCGAACCTTGCTAATGCTGTAAATACATTTGCTGTACCTCCAGAACTATCTATATATAAAGGAATTCCACCTCCGTGGTCATATTTTCTAAACCTGTGAGCGTATCTTCCATCATCATAAGTTGATGAATTATGCATTCGAAATCCAGTGGTATCAGCTGTAGATGTATTATTGCTATTGCCAAGCATAAAGTCATGACCACTTGCAGCTAATGCAGTTATACTACCTAGTACTTCAACACCTGAACTTGTTGTTTCAAACTTTTTAGCATTGTTGTGATATAGCTCAACCCCACCATCTCCTCTTGCTATAATAGCATCTTCACCACCTTGCGTATATATAAACACGTCATCAGCAGCTTGAATTACCACATCATCATTTATAGATCTAAGATACAAGTCACCTGTAGTAGTACCATCAATATAACTATGACTACCATTGTGATATATTTCTAAATCTCCTGAATTTCCAAACTTTAGTTTATTATTATCAGGAATATAACCATCAAAAGTTATAGCTCCAGATGAATTTACATTAAATATAGGCATACCTGATACGTCTGATACTGAAAATAAATCTCCAGTCAAATCATCCGTAACAGAAAATAATTGTCCGTCAGAACCCTGTACATCTAAAACAGTTCCTCCATCTTGATAAATAGAAACCTTAGCATCGGGGTCATCTAATCCTATACCAACTCCTGCAGAAGTAGCAGGTGTGAGAACTATATGCCCGCTAGGATTTTCTATATGAAATCTTTCATTTGGAGAAGATATTTTAGTATCAGTTCCGTGCGGAATTAATTTTATATGGTCTCTATCGCTTTCTGTAAAATAAGGACCTACTCTTAAAGTACCATCTACATGTAATTTATCACCTCCAGGAGTGTCTAAAGCATTGTCTCCTATACCTACATTACCCGATCCATCGATAGCTAACCTTACATTAGCACTAGAATCTGCTAGAATAATATTTCTTCCAAGGTCACTATCAGTTCCAAACAGCGCACCATAAGTACCACTATCATCATCCTGAACGCTAATCCAAGCCTGGTTGTCTGTACTTTTAAAAGCAGCAACTACATTTGTAGCACTAAGACCTACTGCTGTTATAGCAGCATTTGAAAATTCTGTTGTAGTGTTTATTAAAAATCTACCATCACTGTCAAAGCGTGCATATTCATTAGCACCATCATTTCCAGTAAATACTATTTTAGAGTTTGCTGTTGAATGTTGTGAATCTATACGAAGGTAATTACCTGATGAATCCCATTGTATAGTACCGCTTGAATTATGCCAATCTCCAATTGTAATTTTTGGATCAGCTCCTTCTCCTCCTGACATTAAAACTCCATAATATTCAGTAGTAGCAGCATTTACTGCCATATCACCAACTACGTGAAGCTTTCTTAACGGATCTGAAGCATTTACACCAACATTTCCATCATGACGAATACGGAGTTTTTCTACAATAGTCTCATCATTACCAGTACCTGGATGAGTGTAAAAAGCTAAACCAATACGATCGTGATCATCGCCAGTTCTTAAAGCAGCAATAGCAGCTTGTCTTTGTATTGCTTGGGGTCCACTAAATCCTATAGAAGCACCAACTCCATTTAATACTGAATCATTTGTGATGTCTGATAGAAATAATGTATCTCCAGATACAGATGTAAGTGAAAACGCAGTAGAAGAATCTACATGCATTTTAGCTAAAGGGTCAGAGGTCCCAACACCAACAATATCTGTAGTAAATAATTTACCAGAAACTTCTATATCCGTTAAGAACTTTTGTGCCATAATTTACTAAATATTTAAAAGAGCGTTATTACGCTACTTTTTGTATTAAAACTGTAATTTGTTCATCTGATGCAGGAGCTTCATTAAAACTAACTTTTATGTGGTCAGTTGATGCAGTATCACTTCCATCACTTACACCACGTCTTACATCTGCAATAACAGTGTTACCAGTAGCATCAAATAATTGAACTATTACTTTATTAGAAGCAAGTCCATGATCTATATAAAAAACAGTTTCAGTATCATCTCCTACAGTTGTGCTTGCACTTACGTCACTAAGAATTTCTGCAACTACAGTACCTATAGAGAATTTTTTAGTAGCGTTACTTGCACCTACCCCTGCTAAACTTACTATTCCTGTATCGGCAGTTAGTTCATTTAGATCTAAAGTTAAAGAGTGAGTAGTTCCTTCACCACTTGTTGCGGCAGAAGAATCAATACCTGTACTACCTGTAATAGTAGCAACATAGTCTCCAGTAGTATCAGTACCTAAAGCAATGTTACCTTCTGTAGCAATAACTTTTGCAGTACCGTCATCTAGCATCCATTTGTCTGTAGACTCATTCCAGTAAATAAGTACATCAGACTCATTACCTCTAAGAACTTCAAGACCTGCATTTTGAGTAGGATCAACGTTACCAGCTATATTACTATTCAAAGTAATAATATTATCTGCTAGATTAATTGTTTCTGAGTTAACTGTTGTAGTTGTACCTGATACAGTTAAGTTACCCGTAATAACAATAGTATCACCAGAATCCGCACCTATTGTAATATTTTGATCTGCAGTGCCACCAGTCGATTCTAAAGCAGCTAATCTAGCTAATAAGTTTACATTACTAATATCATCAACAGTTGTATCACCAGCTAATGCTGTAGTAGAAGTTGTACCTAAACTAGGTAAAGTAACATTAGTTGTTGTGATTGTATCAACGTGACCTTCAGTTGTGTAAGAGGTAGATACATTATTAAAATTACCTCCAAATCCTAATGTTACAGCAGTTGCTGTAGTAGTAGTTGCTGTTACAGAATCGTGATTAATTGTAAATGATTTATCTGCAGATTGATTTAAAGTAAAGGTTCCAGTTTCTCCAGATCCAAAACTTAAAAGAGTTCCTGCAGTAACAGTTACTGTTGAGTCATAAACAGGATCGCCTACTTCTAACCATCCTCCTGTAGAACCACTATAAACTTTTAATCTATAGTCCTCTTCATCCGAAGGTGAGGTATCAAAATATATACGACCTGCTTGTAAACTTGAAGTAGGAGCAGCACCTAGAGGGTGTATAGATGCGTTTTGTAGTTGATTACCATTAAGGTTTATATCAACAAGATGTTTAATTTCAGCCATGATTATTTATTTTAATTATATTATACATTTAGTTTAAATAAGCTTTACCCGAGAACGTTGCCTCAAATTTTATTACTATTCTGGAGTTTGTTTCATAAGAAACTTCTCCAACAACTACTGTATCTGCTGAATCAACTACTGTTACTGATGGTTTTTTATTAAGAGAGTGATTAATTGTCCACTCATTAGAGGCTATTGCCTGAGTAAATACTTCTGAACTTTGCGCTACTCCTGCAGGTCCCTGAGTACCTACACTGGTGACTACCACTTGGTTTTGCGAAGTTACGATTTTATTTTTAGTTGAGGAATTAACATGTACCTCATTATTTGCAGGTGTGGATATTTTTACGTACTTAGCCATTATGCTACAGATTTAATAATTTGTATTTGTCCTGATATCAGTCTTTCTGTAACAGAGGATAATGTAAGATCTAAATCAAAGTCAGCTCTATTCCACGTGTAACCAGCTGTAGTAGAAGAGGGTATACTAATACTAAACTCACCTTGAGTTGCATTTGTAATAGTTATTCCATTTCCTACACTTAAGTCAACAACAAGTGATGTATCGCTTCTATTGTCTTTTGCTTTTAAAGTAATAGTAGCTCCTGTAATATCTACTGGAGTATCATCCGCTTGCTTATAAGTAACTGTATTACTAAAAGTAGTGCCTTGTTCAATTTTAAAATTATGAGATCCTGCAGCCATTATAAAGAGTAATCAAAAATATTAGGTTTACCACTTCCATTGTTTTCAATCAAACTAAACCCAGCGTTACTGGTCCATCCATTTGATTCACTGTAGAAGTTCCCGGTAAACAATGGGGCAATATCTACAGCTCGATAGTTTGCTTGATCTAGGTATGTTTCGTTTAAAGTATGAAAAACCTTTTTTGATTTTCTAGAATGCCAATGCCCTCCTAGTAAAACATTATATGATTTTTGATCTCCATATTCGAAAAACACTTTACCTATATCTCCTTTTGATACTCCGTGGTGGTTATGTGTCATTACGTAAAAAATACCATCTATCATTCTGTTTAAAATAATAGAAGAGAATTCTACATTAACATTGCTATTTAAATAGCTTTGTTTAACCATGTAAGATAACAGTCCAGCAACATCTCCTTCGTTATCGTGTTTTGCATCTGAGGTAGATCTATCATGATTACCTGCAACCATATACACGTTAGTTAAATTATTAACTGATGCTAAAAAGTCTCTTAATATTTCATAAGCCAAAATAACGACGTGGTGCCCATATAATCCTTTCCCCATGCTTTTCCATGAGTTGATGTGATTAAGTCCCGTAAAAGACTCTATAAAGTCTCCTAGGAAGATTATGGATACCTTTTCATATCCTCGCTCGTTTACTTTATCAGCTATCTGTCTTAAATACTTAATTACAGTTTTGTAATTAAAGTCTTGGGTTTTTGCTAGTTTCTGTATATCTGCTCCAATATGTAAATCTGCCAGACAAAGAACTCCATGATTAGTGCCAGGCGTTCTTTTTATATTTGCTGTAGATATCGCAGAATCTAGTTTTTTCCTAAGTTCTAGATAGTCAATTTCTTTTTCACGTGGTTTTAAAGTAAGCTTAACTTGATAGTTAGTCTTCTTTCCTTTTTGTGAAGTAACATCCCACGCGTTACATGTGTAACCAGTTACTTCGAATTTTTTTAAATCAATGCGAAAAAACTCTACTGCCTCTGCTAAAGAGGTTATAGGTTTTTCACCTTTGTAATTGTATGTTGTTGGTACTCTAGTGTCTTCTGCTGTACTTTGCTTTGCTACCTTAGCAACTTTTCTTCTGAGTGTTCTATGAGAGAACATATCTCCCATGTGATGGTCTTGTACTATTTCTGCTATTTTACTGTAACTTAAATCTGGATTTTCTTGGAGCTTTTCTCTAATTATGTCTTCTAATTTCACGATTGATTGTTTTACGGATTTCTCAAAAATAAGAAAAATATAGGTGCTATACCAAATTTTCTTCTGTTTACCAAGTTTTTAGATCAAAAAAAGGGGACAGTTTTGACCGCCCCCTCCTTTGAACTAACAATAAAAACTAACAAACAATTATATTATGCTTATTTAAGTTTTTCAACCTCAGCTAAAATAGCGGCTGGAGTAACTGTAGCGTTACCATCCTTTACATAAACTTCAATAATAAAATTATCGTAGTTTTTAGCATTACCTACTGCTTTAGATTGAGAAACTTTTGTTCCTTCAATTAGAACTAAATCGTAATTTCCAGATACTGTAGATACCGGTTGTTTGATGTTTGTTCCACCAAGACCAAATAAACCACCGTCAATGAATCCAGCTTTTTCAGCTTCAGCAACTTTAGCCTCAGTTCCTACAGAAGGAACAGCAGCAGTACCGTAAGCAAATGAACTAGAGTCATTACCCGCTAATCTAAAATGAGAATCGATTGGAGCTGTAATTGTAATATCAGCACCTGAAACACTTGCACCAAAACCATAAAATTCAGAGCTTACTTTTGCAAACTCGATATCCATAAGAGCTTCGATAGCTGCAGCACTTGCACCTTCGAAAGTCTTTACTGGAAGGTTCATAGTACCTTTAGTAGTATTAATAATTTTTACGTACGCACTACCTGAATCTAATGCAATTGTTGCAGTAGAAGATTGTGCTGTACCAGCGCTATACGCAATAGCAGTAACTTTTTTAATGTCACCTTCGCTGATTGGACCTACGTTTTTTGTACCGTAGAATAATGATGCGTTGTCGTCTCCGCTTGTTAAATCAGCTGAAAAAGTTGCGCCATCTTTGACGTAACCAAATTTAGCTGCTTCAAAAGCTGAACTTGCAGCAACATCACTGTTGATGATTAGGACTTCTTTTTTTGCCATGATAAATAAATATTAAAGATTAAAAATTAAATTAATTACTCAGATTGAGATCCCTCTATTGAATTAGTTTGGTACCTCGGAGCTTCTGTGGCTTCTAATAAATGTTTAACTGTTAAATCTACTATCTCTTGGTGTGTATGTTCTGCTAGCTCGCAATCCAGGTTCGA
>Ga0233402_1000056_pt1 | contig 41123 bp, 81 predicted proteins | sample 54DmetaG_FD_182705 | JGI IMG/M metagenome (GOLD analysis project Ga0233402, IMG submission 182705) | Seawater microbial communities from Monterey Bay, California, United States - 54D | ecosystem: Environmental > Aquatic > Marine > Coastal | place: USA: California | collected 2016-11-11 | reverse complement strand
TTCCAAGGAAGAACTGGACTAACAATAGCCAACTGGGACAACTATCCTAACCCAATCCCTAACTAACAATGAGCAAAGTATTCCAAGGAACAACCACCAACAATGTCACTGAACTCACCCTGCAGAATGAGGGCGGCAATATAGGAACGCAGACTATTGTTTGGGATGGTACCCAAGGCACTATTGATCAAGTGATCGGGGATATCCCTAATAACTGGAAGGATGGTGATGACTCTTTAAAACAATTACAGATTGGAAGTTCGTGCACAAGTATTGGCAGTCATGCTTTTTATTATTGTAGTGGGTTTACTGGCGCATTAACTATTCCTAATAGCGTTACGAGTATTAAGTTTCAAGCTTTTGAAAATTGCTCTGGCTTAACTGGTTCGTTAACTATTCCTGATAGTGTGACATTCATTGGGTATGCTGCTTTTCAAGGTTGCTCTGGCCTTAACGGTTCATTAACCTTACCTACTAATCCTAACTTCACAAGTATTAGGAATAGTGCTTTTCGTGAATGCACTGGCTTAACTGGTTCATTAGTTATTCCAGATAGTGTTACGACTATTGAAGATTTTAGTTTTCGTAATTGTGGCTTTACTGGTTCATTAACTATTCCAGATAGTGTGATAAGTATTGGGTATGCTGCTTTTCAAGGTTGCACTAACTTAACAGGCTCTATAACTATTGGAAATAATGTTACAAATATTAGCGGTCAAGCTTTTGAAAATTGCTCTGGCTTAACTGGTTCGTTAACTATTCCTGATAGTGTGACATTCATTGGGTATGCTGCTTTTAAAGGTTGCTCAGGTTTTAATAGTTCATTAACCTTACCTACTAATCCTAACTTCACAAGTATTAGGAGTGAGGCTTTTCGTAGTTGCACTGGCTTAACTGGTTCATTAGTTATTCCAGATAGTGTTACGACTATTGAAGATTTTAGTTTTAGTGATTGTGGCTTTACTGGTTCATTAACTATTCCAGATAGTGTGATAAGTATTGGGTATGCTGCTTTTCAAGGTTGCACTAACTTAACAGGCTCTATAACTATTGGAAATAATGTTACAAATATTAGCGATCAAGCTTTTGGTTATTGTATTGGTGTAAATACTCTATATACGAATGCAGATGTAGCGTCATGGATAGGTATTGGCGGTTTAACTGGTACATCCTCACTTACCACTATATACGTAGGTCCAGACGCAGTAGGTACATACACATCTACATTTCAACAAGGTTCTGGTATGACAGTGTTGCCTTGGAATAATTACCCTAACCCAATTCCAAATTAAGTATTGACTTTTCTTAATTAGTATCTATAATACTAATATATGAAAACAGTTCATTTTACATCTGGTCTTCCTAGAGCTTGCTCTACTCTTTTACAAAACTTACTAGCCCAAAACCCTGAGGTCCATGCCACTGCCACATCTGGCATTCATGAGATTGGTTACATTGCTAGAGACTTCTTTGAAACAGAGGAATTTAAAACATTTAAAAACCCACTAGATGGTGAGAGACAATACCACAATTTCCTTAGAGGTGGTATTAAAAGCGCGTTTGATGGCGACACTGATAGACCAGTTGTTGTAGATAAGTGCAGATCATGGATTGGGCATCTTGATCAATTGTTTCAAGTATTTCCAGAAGCAAAAGTATTAGTGCCAGTAAGGGACATTCGCGGCATTCTATCTAGTTTTGAGAAGATGAGGATCAAACACCCATCAAGGTTCGTCGGAGTAGAGAAGCAAAACCCGCAGAATTGGACAACCATTGAAAAAAGATCACAGGGATGGTTGCAAATGCCACCACTTGGTATTGCTGTCGAAAGACTCCATGACGCAATTAAACGCCACAAAGACAAGCTTCACTTTGTTCACGCAGAAGACCTGACTAGCAATCCTATTGAAACAATGAATAAAGTCTGGGACTACCTTGAGATGGATAGGTTTGAAGTCAACCCTATGAACGTAGAGCAGTATACAGAAGAGCATGAGCTAGGATGGCCCTACGGAGAACATAATGTCCGCTCTGTTGTAAAGCCTTTGGAAAAAGATTGGCATGATGTATTGGGCAGGGAATTTTCAGAACAGCTTAATCAGACGTTTGATTGGATTAATAAATTGTAAAATTTCTCAAGGCGAAAAATTTTTCAAAACGAAAAAACCAGCCATTTACACATGAAAATTCAATAAGTGAAATTTAAAATCAACAAATTACAAAATTGAGGGGAAAGCCAGCATACCCAAAGCGAACCCCCTAAATTAAAACACTCCAACAAAAGTGTTTACAGTAAACCATATTCTTCTTACTACACCCAAGAACTTATAGATATGGTCGCTAACAAAGAAAAATGGGTGATTGGTTATAAAGGTTACGACTTTTAAAAATAGCATACACCTTCTTCCTATTTTGTGTATTAACATATAAGATGTCTTGTGATTTGGAAAAAACTGTAACAGAAATCAAAAGAGGCTCCACTTTTGAGCAAACAATTACTTGTTTGGATGAGTCTGATGTAGCCGTAAACCTAAGCGGTTGGAGTGTTAGTAGCGACTTAAAGGAGTCTCCAGGTGCTAGCGGACTTTTGTCTTTCACTGTCGATAGTGGGTCTTTTGTTGATGGTGTTGTAGGTATTTCTGCTACACCAGCCGAAACATTGGTGCTGCCAGAACATTATAATTTACAGTATGACTTGAAATTCACAGAGCCTGGCGGCAATGTATATTATACTGAAACCATGTATCTTAAAACAAGTAGACACATAACAGACTAATGGCTGAACCAATTACAGTAAAAATAACTAATTTAAACAGCCCGATCAAGACAGCGAAGGTCTCCAATAAGGTTGTTGAAAGTGCTGTTACCTCTGTAGCTGGCAGAGTCGGAGATGTTAACCTTAGCAAATATGATGTTGGTCTCGAGAATATTAACAACACTTCTGATTTAAACAAACCGATCAGCACTGCCACTCAGGCAGCAATAGATACTATATCCCTAACTCCTGGACCCATTGGGGAAACAGGCCCTATCGGACCTAGCGGAATCCAAGGTCCTGTCGGTCCTAGCGGAAGTATAGGTTTAACGGGTCCTAGCGGAATCCAAGGTCCTGTCGGACCTAGCGGGAGTATAGGTTTAACGGGTCCATCTGGTGCAGATGCAGTTGTAGACAATACGCCTTATGGTTTATCTTGGAGTGGGGATATTACTCAAGCCGCAACAAGAGACGCTCTTTACGATAAACTAGAAACATTTTCTTTAAGCGGTCATCAACATATAGCTTCAGATATCACTGACCTTGCTGACGGCGCTATTTCGTTCACCAATAAAACGCTAACAGATTACACTAATGTAATACATGCTGACAAGTTACATATTAGAATTAAAGCAGACGAAGACTTACTTAAGGGTCAGCCAGTTAAATATGACAGCTTCAACGTAGGAGAAAATGCTATTAATGTCAGCCTATCTAACCAACTGACAGACGTTTCGATAGGTTTAGCTGAAGAGGATATATCTCAAGGATCTTTTGGTAATATAATCACAGCTGGTGTTTTAGATCATACAGACACGCAGAATTTTAACGAAGGAGAGATACTCTATGTTGATGGTCTTGGGCAGCTTACAGGAGTTGAGCCTACAAGTGGTTACTCTCAACCAATAGCTGTATGCTTGAAAAGACAACAAAATAACGGGTCTTTACAAGTTTTAGCGTCTTACCCTAAACAGCCATCTACAGATGTCAGAAATGATTCTACTGTTTCAGGTTTAAATCTTACTGAAGCCTTAGAATCCCTGCAAGCCAGAGTCGTAGCTTTAGAGGCTTTATTGCCGTAAATTCACCAATCGGCATTCTTTCCTCTGGTATCAATATGGGTAAATGATCTATAGCACCCTATACCGCCTTTGAATTTCTTCTTTCTGTCTCTGTAATCACGCATTATTTTTCGTGCTTTCCAAGCCGATGTATTCTTAAATATAACGTCTACTGCATTATTTTGCATGTGATAAGAACATCTACTGCCTCTTACAGCTCTATTATATTCGGGGGATCTGTATGCTGATATTATTTTATCTACTTTTAAACCAGTATCAGAACACATATCGTCAATAATCCTTAATGTTTCTTTAATGTTTTTCCAAGTTTTCTTTGGTGGTAAATCGTTAACAACACCCCTTCTTGATTTAAAATGAGGTTCGATAACCATTCTTGGGGTGATGTTTTTTAGATTCATGTCCAGAATGAACTCTGCGTATTTATTTACGTCTTCACCCTTCAAGTTTACCCATGATTCAGGTATCCCTGTAACACGCTCTCTATTGACATCTCTGAATCTACCAGCTCTAAGGTTAGTTGCCATGTAGGTTATTGCGGCAATCGTTGTAGATATGAATTTCCTTTTGTTCATAATGGTCTATATTGTATACACTTAAATTCTTTACAGATATTGTGTTACCTAATTGTCATTTTGGTGTAATTATTTTACAACGGAAGGTATTATTATGAAAAACTTATTTAAAGTATTATCAATCTTTTCTGTATTTCTTTTATTTAGCTGTTCTTGTGCAAATAAAAGCAGCAAAAAGACAATCAGAAGCGTTTCGGCTAAGGAAAGTGTAATCCCCAAGCTTGACAAATCAAATGAAGCGCTAAAGAAAATATCTAAGGCATCAACATACGGTGGTGAGCAGATACTAAAGCTTCAAATCAGAACTACAAATGCCCTTTTACTTGCTGAAAAACAAAGAGCAGAAGAACTCAAAGCGAAGCTTCAGGTTATTAGTGACGAGTTAGAGATGCTTGGTCGTTGGAACAGAAACCAAACAAACGACCTTAGAGCACTCGAAAGTAGCCTTACTGATGTAGAGATAGCCCTTAATTTGAAAGAAAATGAGGCTGCAGAGCTTAGAAAAGTTAATAATCAGCTTAGGACTCAGACAATCCAGGCTCAAAAAGAAGTTAAAGAAGTAGAAGAAAAGATTTTAAAGGTGAAAGCAGAAAGCGGTGTTAAAATTGCTGAGATCCAAAAGAAAATGGATGCCTTAAAGAAGTATAGAAACATTTGTTTTGCGGTTGGGGGTCTTTTGGGCGCGGGTATTTTATTTAAATTGTTTGGACCAAGACTCTTTTAAATATGGAAACGAAAGAAACAAAGCTGCCTTTTAAACAAAACTTCCTGTTAAAAATCCAGCAGGAAAGCACTTGGCGAGGTATCATATCTATTATTGCGCTTTTGGGCGTTCAAATAGCTCCAACTCATGCAGAACATATCATTTCTGGCGCTGTATCTTTAGTCGCTTCGATAAATATTTTAAAAACTGACTAGTTATGACTGTTTTATCTGAGGATGACATTAAACGTGTCATAGCTGCTACTGTTAGTGAGCTTCACGAAGCTCAAGCTGTTAGGTTTACAAAGCCAAGTACCTTACAGGGTTGGTTATATGTCGTTGGTGTTTTAGCTGGTTTCGTAGCTTTCATATATACTTCTGTTATTTTCTTAAATGATGTTTCAAATCACCATAAACAACCTTATCATGAGGGGGCAGAAGCCTTGGTCGTATCTATAGACGAGAGAATCGCTACGCATGAAGCGGACGAAAAGAAGCATAAAAGCGAAGCAGAGCTTCAACTTCAAATACTGGCAGAAACAAAACCGATCAAAGAAAACATTTATAAAATAAAAGAAGACGTAGGAACAATTAAAACCAAGCTAGACATCTTGCTAGACAGATACGAAAAAAATAGATAATATCATAAGAATGGGGTACGAAGAAATAAGAAGTTATGTGGAGCTGGGATCGTTAGCGTTAACGATCCCTCTTCTTGTGTTGTGTTCTGTGGTTGTTTATGAGTGTTTTCCTTTAATTGTGAAATGTTTTAAATCCTACAAAGACGATAAAAAAATATGTTGGATTATTGGTGGTATATTCTTTGGTTTTGGTGGTCATATAGTAGACAATTTTTATTGGGCTATTCCTTGGACCTCTCACTTTCTTAGTCTTCCATATACAGAGGCTCTGATTAAATTCGGAGTGTTTCCCAATATATTTTTCAGGCAGTTTCTAACTGCTTTGTCCGCATATTGCCACATAAGGGCTTTTATAGCTCCAGAAAACTTCAGAGATGCTAAATGGCTAAATGTTTTACTTTTGCTTACTCTCATGATTGGTTTTTTATATGCGGGTTGCTTGTTATTTATTAAAAACACACCATTATAAAAATATGAAACTACCTAAAATCAAACTACCATCATCCAAGTTGCCTATTATTAATTACATTAAAAGGTACTGGATTCTTTTATTGGTTATCACAGTACTCATTTGGGCTTACACATCTGGTGCTTTGGCTCTTACGATGCGTGGAGCGCTTCTAATCCCAATCTTCACACTTATCGCTGGAGCGTCTGGCTTGCTTCTTAGAAACGTTTATAATCGCAAAACGACAGATAAATATGTTGACGACAAAGATCTAATTAAAAACGATTGGAACAGCCTTACTCCATTTCAAAGAATCGTTATTACCAAAGTTGAATTCCTTGCTTATTTTGCTGGTGGTTGTTTAATAGCTGCTGGTCTGGTTATTATTATTAATGTTTAAATTTGCGGCATTCTTAGGGTTTTTGGCTCTCGTTGGATCTGGATTAAAATGTGATTCAGATGGCGGTGAGCCTTCTCCTATCCTTCCGTTTCGTCATAACCCACTAAAACATCACGAAAAGCTCTGGGATTCTGCCGAAATACATGCTTCTCAGGTATTCAGGATAGATAAATCTATTTCTATTTACTTAGATAATAAGAAAAAGTACGAAGCTGTAGAAAAAATGCGAGTAGGTGGAGTTCCTTCTGCTGTAGTATTTGCTCTGCATGGCAGAGAATCTACATGGAACTTTAAAAAACATCTTCACGAAGGTTCTCCTTTGACAGGTAGAACTAAATGGGTCCCAATCGGCAGACCATTAGCTGACCCTAAAAACGGAAGCAGTTATACTTTTGAAGAAAGCGCAGAAGACGCATTGTATAAGCTAAAAGACCTTGAAAATAAAGTCGACTGGACTCAATGTAACGATTCTCTCTATAATATAGAGAAATATAATGGGTTAGGTTACCTTAAATACCACAAGGATGTGCTTTCTCCTTATTTGTGGTCAGGAACTCAGCATTACAAAATGGGTAAATACGTAGCAGACGGCAAGTTTTCCGCTACAGCTATAGACAAACAACTTGGCACATGTGCTATATTAAAGAGAATGCAGTCTAGAGGTCTTGAGATTGGTTTTCGTTAATCATAACGTCGCAACCTAATTCTTTTGATATAGCGAACTTCGCACCGCATATATTACAAAGTATACACTTATCGTTTGTAATTTTCTGTAACTCTAAGCCCTCGCAAAAGCCCATTTCCCTTAGCTTTTGGCAGCTTTCACCTTTAATTTGCTTTATCTCCAGGTTTTTGCCTGTAGGTGCATCATTCAAAGATATTAAAGGGTTTTCCACTATTACATAGTATGGCTCTGATCGATTTATTCAATAATAGTATTTTCTGCTAAAAAAATATTGACTTAATCCCAAATCTATATATTATAAAAGTATGACTGCACCAGAAATCAATCATATTAAAGTCAACCAGAACGACATTTTCAACTTTGTTATAGGCAAGGACGGCTACGACCCAATTGAAAAGTGTATAGACTGCAACGTTTACGAAGTGTTTGATGAGTTTATCTACAATAATAAAACAAAAGAAACCATCAACCAAGAAGAGGACTATAACATATTCTGCAAGCAAGTTTCAAATTTAAAATCAAAGGCTAAAAAAATGCAGTATGAAGAAATACTTAGAATCTGCGAAGAGTTAGAAGAGATTGCCCCTAAATACATTAAACTTTAAAAATCATGGCTAAAAATACACAAATAAAAGAAGACCGCAAGGTTAAAAGACGTAAGGGAGTTCATGCTAAAACACAATCCTCTAAATTAAAGCAGAGTAAAAACTACAAAAAAAGATACAGAGGTCAAGGGCGATGAGTAGCAGTAGTTGGCATGGTGGCAAGGGTGATAAATCTAGAACCACCGACACAAATAAATTCTCCAGGAACATGGAGAAGATATTCGAGAAGAAAACTTGGCAGTTTTGGGCTGTTTGGGAAGGCTTGAACACGGAAGAAATGAACTTTGATGATTCAGGGTTAGAGGATTTCGAGCAAATATCTTACAAGGAATATATAACAAGACTAAAAAGATAAATGGATATAATTTTCCCAAAATTTGAAAGATTCACCACCAAGTTGATTTTTTATAGAATACCTAAAAATGCCAGTACCTCTATATACAACCATCTTGGTGATTTTAATGTAATAAAACTCAACGAAGAAGCTGTTTTGGAAAAAACAGACCAAAAAATATATAGAAACACACTTGACCCATCTCATTTAAAACCTAAAGAATTAAAAGATTTAATTCTTGGTGAAGGAATACGTGATTTCTTTTCTTTTTGTGTTGTTAGGAACCCTTGGGATAGAGCTTTGTCGATGTATAAACATGCAATCCTTAACGACATTAAATATGCTTATGGTATAACTGAAGAAGATTCTTTTGATGCGTTTTGTTCTATTCTTAAAGAAAGAAAAGACGATCCATTTTTTATAGCATCACACAAACAATCTGATTGGGCATTTGGTGGAGATGAGCCATCAAAAATACTAAGGTTTGAAAATTTAAACCATGACTACTCAGAAATGTTACAGGAAATAAATATTATTGGCATTAATCCCTCAATTCCTCATCTTAACAAGACAGAGCATGAACATTATTCTAATTATTATAATGACAACACAAAAAAAATAATTTCAGAAGTATACGAAAAAGATATAGATAATTTTAAATATACCTTTGATAAGGATATTAAGTTTGAAAAAAACAAAAATAAAGGCAGATTAAGAATTTAAATGGGCTCTAATTTTAAAATAATAAATTCTTATTTGAGAAGCTCTTGCAGTGGTATTGGTGATTTTTTAAGGGGTAGCATATACTTATTCGATATATGTAAAAAAAACAATTTAAAATTTGGTCTTTCTTTGATTCACCACCCTATCAGTAATTTTTTAATTTTCAATGAGTATGAAGATCACGAAGAATGCGATGTTAATTCTATTCCTGTTGAACATTCAAACACAAAAAAAGTAACGGGCCTTGATGAATATTCTAAAGAATATATTGACAGTACCGTTAAAATACTGAAGGCTTCCAAAAGCGCCAACAAATACATATTTTCTAATTTTCATGATTGTCTTTTTTCCGACCGCTTGCATTTAATTAATAAAATAAACTCTTTAAGTGTCGATTCTGATTTTTGCAAATGGTTCAAGAAAAACTTATTTTTTCATGAAGATTTAGAATGCATGTTTAACAATAAATTAAAAGATTTCAACATCAAAAAAGACTTTCATATATTTCATTTTAGGTTGGGAGATATATCATGTTTCACAGATAGCGGTGATTTTGAAAATCACTTTAGTCCTGGGTGGTCTCCAGATTTTGATTTTTGTCTTAATTATTGTACTGCTCAACTTGATCAAGACAACAAAACACCAATCATTGTAATATCAGACTCCAACAAACTCAAATCTTATATTAAAAGTAAAGCAAAAGAACTGTCTTTACCAATCTTTACCTGCCACGAAGAAAGCTCTCACACCCAAGAAGATACAGGGCAAATTTTAAATACATCTAGCAATTCTTATTTTTACACAGCGCTCGATATAAAATTCATAACAAGAGCTAAAAGTGTAAAATGTTTTAGTGTTTACTATTGGGGTTCTGGTTTCTCATCTTGGGTTTCTAAGATATACGGAGTACCTTTTTCTTGTAAGCCACTTATAAAACCATTAAATTTAAAGACATGAACACAGATGGAGCGTCCTTACCAATATTTTTTAGAAATTATATTGTAATCTCATATGGACATGATATTATGTTTTTAATAGATAGGGCTGGTCATTTTCACGATGAACTTACAATCAAATATCCAAACACAGCTGCACACAACCGAAGAAGATTTATAAAATTATTAATGAGGTTTAAAATACCCAAAAAGTTGGTCGTAATGATAAATCTTGGCTTGTTCATTTACGACATCTCTCCTTCTCTTCTAAAAAAACTATTTAAGAAAACAACAGTTATTTATGGTCAATAGAAAATTCTATCAAATAACAGAAGAAGAATTTGTTAATATAGACCTAATAGTTTCAGTTAGGTTAAAAGAAGAAGAAGTTTTGTTGTCTTTTCTTGGGGGAGAAGAAAGAGTTTATAAGATGTCGAAATTAGACACCCACTTTTACAATTTTATACAGATAAAATTACTACTATAAATCTGCGTATTGTACATAATCACCATCGTTATGGAAGACATCTACATGATCTTGTGTCCAAGGTATATCTGATTTACCCCAGATAGCGAAAGAAGTTACTTGACAATCCCAGCATCTCCAGAAATAAGATGATTCATATGATCCAGCTCTGGTTGCAATTAAAACCCCATCTTTGTATATTGATGCTGTATCACCGTCTTTGGAATAAACAAATGTATTCCATTGGTTGAGTGAGTGAGTTGGGTATGTTTGGGGGCTACTATTAGCTCTAATTTGCAATCTTTGGCTTGAGGCTTCAATCATTTCATCACCTATATTATAGCCATCAGAGCTAAATAGCGATCTATAACCGTTAGATGATTTTCTACCAGCTAACATGAATATAGTATAAGAAGAAAAGTTAGTAGCAGGGTTGTTCATATGAGAGGTAAGTGCACCAGCGTCTCTATTTGGGTCAAATGTACCTGTAAATGGTGCTGGTGGTGCTAGAATTTTGTTACCTCTCAATCCTCCAATTTTAGCTGTCCCAGATACTTTATCGAACCTATCGCCATCCTCCCACCAGCGGACAAGACCTTCTTTAAGGTTAGCCTTGCCCCTCTTACCTGCTAATGATATTGGAAATTTTAAACTCATGGCATTGGATCTGGGTATGATGTCCACTCAGCAATAGTAATACCAGCTGGTGCTTGCGATGTCTTCCATGTTGCATCATATTGAGACAGGTAATCAGCATGGACGTAAATTGTATCGGACACTTTGTGGTAATGAAAAACACTCCCACCAGTGAATATGCTTGCTGGTGAGTTGATGTAATAATTCCTTACTGTGCTATCCCCGTTGATTTTAGAAAAAGCTCTGTCAGCGACACTGGTTAAAGTAGTAGGTAGAAAAATATCTCCGACCCATCTTGTGCTTTCAAACGTGCTATTTCCAATAGTCTGTAACCCCTCGCTAAAGTTCAGTGCTACATTTGTTTGTGAGCCTTGGAAAAAAGCATCATTATTAATGGTTGTAATGTTAGCAGGTATATTTATCTCGCTACAATCATGTTGCCTGAATGCAGCAGACCCAATAGTTGTTGCGTTAGTCCCTATTTGGATTGAGCTTACTGGATTAAGGTAACGAGCAAAATTATTAGGAATGTTTCCAGTTGTAAGCTTGTGAACACTACCACTCGCATCAAACGCGTAAGTCTTTTCTGGCGCAGGTTTAAAATCTGGAAGGTCTACATACCTTCTGAATGCACCACCATTATACAGCAAATCAGCATCTTCTTGTGTCATCCACCTCTTCCAGTAAATAACTTGTGCAACATCAACGGCTGGATTTCCAATACTATATATTTTTCCATCTCCGTAATTTGCTCCGTTGGTGTATTCTTTGTAAATGTTATTAAAAAAGGTTTGCCCTTCTTTTGTATCTGCGTCCCATTGATAGAGAACTAAATGCCATTGATTGGTTCCAGGATTTGCACGACTACCAGTGTTTGAATAATTGTAGTAAGAAGCCTGTATTTGGTACCCATTGTTATTGTATTGTAGTCTACAAGACCCACTACCACCTCCTTGCACAACGTATGTGTTTACTGCATAAGCTGGCTTTCTAATGATCAAACCAAGCGTTTGTTTTCCACCTCCTGTGCTGAAACTGCAACCGAGTGTGCCAAAAAAGCTGCTTTTATTATTAGACCACTTATATGCTGCAGAGAAAGTTGGCGGTTGATTAGTAACAGTACTACCAATTGTGCCTATATCATTTCCTGCGAACTGTCCAATAGTGCTACCACCGTCCCACCAATCTACAAGACCGTCAGTTATATTGCTACCCCTCTTACTTGATAATGATATTGGAAAGTTTAAAGCCATTCTACAGTGTTTATACACCAATCATATATGTTTTATCAAAAAAGAGTTGACTCTTTGTTTAACATCAGGTATATTCACAATCATGAACATACAACAATACATGACCCCAGAGATAGTAGGTCCTTTGACCTTTGTTACCGTCCTGTTTGTGGCATTCCTTAGTTCCATACAAATCAGTAAACTATCGAGCATCTTGCAATACCAAGAGCATGAAGACGAACAAGACGACTGTTTCAATGAGGTCAAACCCTTCGTCAGAAAACCACAAGCAGGTGAGATTTGGTATCCTAGGATGTCTGTAGGTTGCCCTTGGGCAGTAGAGACTGATTCAGTTAGGGTTATGGAAATTAGAAATGGATGGCTTAAATACTCATACGAGGATACAACAACAATAATGCAGGTCGAAGAATTTATAGCCAGTTACATGAGAGATGACTATGGAGATTTTAAGGTCGAAGATTCTACTCCAGAAGAACCTGTTGCAGAAGAGCCTAAAGACGAAAGATTAGAAGATATAGGTTTTAATGTAATTAAAATTCATGGAGAAGACTTTGTTTTGCACCCATTAGAAAAAAAGAACGATGAGTAAACAACCATTTGTCCCATTCAAAGACACAGAGCTTGGAGCTTTAGCTATAAAGCTTTCCAGCGATAGAAGAATTCTTTTAGACTTCGTGCGTACCTGTTGCGCAGGAGAACGATCAGACGGCAAATATTTGCATTCTAGGGCCATGATACAAGAAAAAGCTATCAATATCCTTGATGAACTCGAAGAAGATTAAATCTATGATTATTAAAAAAAAGAAAAGCCTAGGTTGGTGGGATTTCCCAAATACTCAAAAAATTGAAATAAATGGAGTAGAGCAGGAGGTCCCAGAGTTAACAGAAGAAAACTTTTGGACTCTTGTAGACGATTACAATAAGCTAATTAAAATTCATAACGAAGCTGTAGAAGAACTTTCTAAAGAAATAAGAAATTTAAAAGATCGAAAATAAAAGTATGATTAGATACGTAGTAGATGTATACGAAAATGGTCGCAAAGAATGGTATGTAAATGACCAGCTTCATAGAGAAGATGGACCAGCGATAGAAGGCGCTAACGGAGAAAAGTCCTGGTATTTAAATGGAGAAGAATTGAGCGAAGATGTATTCAAAAAACGTATAAGTAAGAAATATGCCCCAATAGCCTTCGGTGTCGCAGACCACCCAGATTTTAAATATGAAGATTAAATTACTATTCAATTGGCACTTCTGGTACGATATAAAGTATAAGGTCGAGTGTTTCTTTAAGCCAAGGCAGGAATGGTTGACAGATGTCATCCCAGATACATACTGTGACAAGGTGGAGCTTATTCCTAGATTGTTGTTTAAATGTCTTGAGCATTATGTAGAGGTAGAGTGTAAACAGGATCATGTGCACGATTTAGATCATGATTGGTCTGAGCAGATAAAAAACAAAATCGTTACACAGGATTACGCAGACCGCTTAATGCTTAGGAATAGTGAGTTACTGGAAGCGTATGAATATATAACAAGAGGGAGACCATCTTTAGATGAAAGAATTGAAAAAGCTTACCCTAAAGACTTAGATTTGGATAGTGTGTTTAAATCTGTTGGTGATTCAAGCAAGCATTACGAGTACTCTCCTTCAAAAGAGAGAAGCGAATGTTACAAAGAGGTCGATAGACTGGAAACAATCAAATGCGAAAAAGACAAAAAGTACATGAGGGTAATCATTAAGCATCACCAATCACTTTGGACTTAATTAATAATGAAATTTGTCAGATTGCACGAACTTCCTGAAGATCACATTTTACGTAATACTCCTGTAGGTGGTTTTGCATCTAGGACATACGAGTATCATGGTAGAGGTAAATATGATTGGAGCTTATGGAAACGTGTCGGCTCTGAATGGTTGATTGCCTCTAAAACATACAACGAATTAGGTGAAGTCTGGAAAACCAAACCTATTTCAGAGTGGAGACCTACAAAAGAATTAGAAAAAGAATATAATTAAAGCACTCGTAGCTCAGTTGGATAGAGCGACGCACTTCTAATGCGTGGGTCGCAGGTTCGAATCCTGCCGAGTGTGCCATTTTTTTAAAAAATATCCATGAAAAACAAAAACATTAAATATTATTGCGGTTCTTGGTGGACTCCCAAGTTTATAAGAAGAATACTTAGTGTTAAATTTAATGCTAGCTGTAAAATACACGATTTAGATTACAAATCTAAAAAATTCGACAGAGAAGAGGCTGATACAAGATTTTTGCTCCATATGGTTCGTCAATCTAAAAAAAGCCTTATTTTTGAAGTTTTGGCAACTATATATTACATATTTGTAAGAATGCTGGGTAAATTATCGTGGAAGGTTGACAAAAGACAATGATTTTACTAGAAACAGCTTATCAGATATTTATCGTGTTTTGTTTTTTATTAACAATCATATACTGCTTTTCGAATTAATTGTTGACTTAACTATAAATACAATATATAAATAACATTATGGAACTAGAAATATATGACGGACTAACTCTTAATCAATTCTCGCCAGAAGCTGATTTTGATGAATTCGCTAGCATAGCAGACAAGACACAGTTGGATTTAATACCTTTAACACAGGATAACCTTGTGAATTTATCTTATTACGTGCAATCTCTTGTCGATCATTACAACCAGCAGATTTTGGCACTAAATATAGAACTTGAAGAAATTAAAAATAAATTAAATGATGACTGAACAAGAGAAAATGAATTATTTGTCTGAATCTTATCCAGAAGCTATTATTATGGATGGTTATGATGATTGCATCGTTGGTACTGTAGAAAGATTTGGCATTGAACCCATAGTTTGCTACGATAAGAAAATGGTTTTAAAAAAATTAATTGCAGATGGCATGTCAGAAGAAGAAGCTTCCGACTGGTTTTACTTCAATCAATTAGGCTCTTACAATGGAGAAAGAACGCCTTGTTTCTTGGAAAGAATAGGCTTGATTCAGCTTGTCGACTTAAACGAATTAAATATGAATGCGTAATCACTTCGGACTTAAAACAAAACAAAACAAAACAAATACAATGACAAAAAAAGAATGGATAGCTCAATTGAGCGATGATGATATGCGTGATATTGCTCTTGAAACATGCGAAGGCAATTTCCCAGAAGAAATTAAAGTTGATGAAGCTGGAAAAATATTAAATAAAGATGAAGCTGTTGATTTTCTTGATGATATGATAACTGAATATGGTCTCGGTTTTGAGCAGAAGAAGATTGCGGTATATAGAACAGAAGCACGACACACTTCAGTAACATATCGAAGTGAACTGGAATTATATGAGATTAGAGAAAATAATGACATCACCATTATGGATATGAGTGATGAAGATCTTATCCAAGCGATTGAACAAGATCCAAGTGATTATTTCCATGACTTATATGGTGGTGAAGTCGTTTATGATAATTCAAAGGACATGGGTTCTTATGATGAAGTAAAAGTAATTGGACATAAGGAACACTAATATAATAAAATTATGAAAACAATATATATAGAAAAATGGGAATGCGTTCGCTCTTCTTACGGCAAACTTTACAAACTTGACCTAGGTAAGATTGCGGAAGAGGAAATGTATCCAGAGCTTCTTGAGATGGATAATGAAGAATTAACCGAATGGATTGAAGATAATGACGATCTTCTTTGTGAACCCGAACCTTTGGTTGCTTCTGTTTGTTGCGAGTCAGATCCAGATCATTACGAGCGAACCGTATACTCAGATCCTAAAGAGGCTCTTAAGTCTATCGAATGGCAGGGATTTAATCGTGGTTACCCAGCAAATGATATGTATCCAGATGATGCACAAAACAAAGACGCCATTATTGGAAACCTCAAGAAAAAATTAGAAGAATTTTCAAAAGAGCCTTAAAATTATGAACAATAAACCATTTGTCCACGTAAAAGACATGAGACTTGGAGATGCTGCCTTAAGCCTTTCTAGGGACAGGAGAATTCTCTTAGACTTCGTTTACACATGTGCATCGGGAAAGCGCTCAGACGGCGATTATAGCCATTCTAGGGAGTGTTTACAGCAAAAAGCAGAAGAAATCCTAGAAGAACTAAAACAGGCATGAACAAACGAGTGTATATAATCATGGAAGGAGGCTTTCTGATCTAGAAAGTTTATAATAATGAGTGTGTTTTTGGTGGTAATAGTTTTAATTTTATTGAAAAGTTTCTTTATTTTCTTTTATTTAGAGGACTTTTATAAAAACCCTATTACCAAACCTCTTTCTGAAAGCTTTGTTGAAGCGGTGGTCCAAACCATAATGATGTTCTTTGCTCTAGCATTACTTTATATTATATTTAAATAATGGACGAGAAGAGGATTGCTGCTGCAATCAAAATAATGACAGAACCTTGGAAATATAAGGTCTGTGAGGGTTGTGACAGCATTTTGACAGAAACGGCGGTGATATGCCCTAGTTGCAAGTCTTATAGATTTGATTATAAAGAGTTGAGTGTAACTAAAATGGCTAAAGAACTTGCTAACAGTAAACAGAAAACAGTAACCGAAGAAGATTTATTTTAATATGCCTATTTTTTTATATTGGAGCTTGCCTCTTATTTTGTTGTTTGTTATTTCGGTTGCTTTAAAACTTTCTAATGGTATAATTGTTTTTACCTTTGTATTGGCTTACATGGGTATGTTAGTGACCTTTGTTAGGTCGGTACTTGTTGATAAAAATACCACTCGCAATAAAAACAGGTATAGAAGAAATCCTTACTATTAAAATAATTCTTGACTTTGCGGAGAATAACTCTCATAATCACCGCATGAACATATTCGCTCTAGATAACGATCCTACCAAAGCAGCTAAGTGGCACTCAGACAAACACGTAGTTAAAATGGTTACTGAAACGTCTCAGTGTCTTGCTTGCGCTTTAATCAGGTACAAAATACCTACAAACCTTCTTCCTCTGACAAAGAAAGGAACTCCTGTAAAAGGTGGCTATCACCATCACCCAAGTAGTATTTGGGCTGGAGATACTAGGGCTAACTTTTTGTGGTTGTGTTCACTTGGCTTGGCTTTGGCTGATGAGTATACAGAACGTTACGGCAAAGTTCACGCTTGTGAACAGCAGATCAAAATTATGTGTGGTTTAGCTAAATACATACCAGAAGGAGAACTTCAACCTTTTGCCATCGCAATCTCAGACGAGATGAAGTGCAGAGAAGTAGATGGTTTTGAGCAAATGTCTGACATTACCAAGTATCGACTATACTACAAGCTGGACAAAAGCCACATCGCAAACTGGAAACAGAATAAGCCTAGCTGGTATGATAAAAGCACAAAAGAAATTGTTAGTTTACAAAACGCCTAGTACAATATGAGTGTATCAATAGTAGAATTCGAAAATGGTTACGTTGCAATTGGGGAGAGCGGAGACTCTTTTCTCGATTATGTTTGCCAATATGCAGACAACAACGAAACTCTCGTTAAAAGATCAGAAATCCTAACAAACAAAAAATACAAAGAACTAGAATCTAAAGTTGACTTGACAAATGGTCCAGTTGACTTGAAACAATTCTTCACAAAAGAATAAAAATGATTCAGGTTTTGTATAGTTATGTCCCCAGAAATAACATTCCAGCTATTATTAATAGCTTATATGATAGGCGTGATAGTCTATTGTTTTAAAAATTAAAAACATGAATTCAAAAACTTGGACCAGATTAAATGGTGAGGTTGGATACAAACCAAAGGAAGAAATGCGTAAAATAATGCACGATGGAGGCATTTATATACCTTATGTAACAGAAGATACCCAAGGAGAATGTGTTTATACCGTTTTGGGTGACGCAAAGACGAATAGACTGTACATGTCTATGACTAACGAAGGAGAAGTTTTTGTTGGGGCTATAGACAGCGACACAAAATCGGAAATGCTTGATAAGACACCAATAATGGACCCAGAAGACGCAGGTTTATGTGTTTTCTTGGGAGATATGCTTTGTTGTTTAGCAGAGGGATGCACAAAAAAACAAGTTTTAGATAGTTGGGACGAAGATTTTCAAGATTAATAGTGTAACTAAATTAGTGCCGAACAAGAAAAAACCAATCAAACTTTCAGAAATATCGCTTCTTGGTCAAACTATAAAAATAGTTTATTGTGATTCGATGGATGATTGGGGTAATTGCAATATAGACAAAAAGAAAATAACTCTCTCTTCTAGGTGTTTGAAGGATATTAATGATCATCGTTCGACCTTAATTCATGAAGTAACTCACATGGTTTTTGAGATGTCTGGTGTTGCTTATATGGAGAATAATGACGAAGAAGCTTATGTCCGTTGTGTCGAGGGCCTTTTAATTCCCTGGCTTATTGAAAATAAGGATATTATTGGACTTTAAAGGTTGACACATAGGGTAATAATTGTTACTATCATCTCATGATGAACAAAAACGAACTGCGTCCTTGTGATGCTCCAGATTATAACGAACTTAATTCACAACTAAATCCTGAAGTAGATTGCGATTCTTTTGTAGTTTCCTTCACCGAGGGTAACTTTCAATACCTTTATTCAGAACTCAAGGAGACTATTGAGATTTACAATAAAAACTTTGATGAATTGAACTCAAAAGTTGAAGAATTAAGAGTTTCTATACTTGATATTTTTAACGCTTTAAACGATCTGTAACAAATGAATATAAAAACCAAGAAAAATCTCAATCTTTGGGATTTCCCTAACGTTCATGAGGTTGAAATTAATGATGCCTCTAGGGATATTCCAGAATTAACTGAGGAAAACTTCTGGACTCTTATTGATGATTATAATAAGCTTATTAAGTCTTTTAATGACGCAGTCGAAATCTTAAATAAAGAAATAAAAGATCTTAAGTCTCGTTGAAATTTATAAGATTACATAAGTTACCTGTAGATCATGTCCTGCGTAACACTCCTGTAGCTGGTTTCGCTTCTAGAACTTATGAATATCACGGCAAAGGTATTTCTGATTGGAGCGGCTGGAAGAGGGTTGGTGATAACTGGCCTATAGCATCAAAAACATACAACCAATTAGGGGATGTTTGGATAAGTAAACCAATCTCAGAATGGAGACCAACTAAAGAATTAGAAAAAGAATATAATGAAAAACTATAGACCAATAGGCTACGGAGAAGGAGATTTTGACGCTTGGTTAGAAGACAAGCCAAAAAGCTGGGTATATGCCAATGATAATGGCTGGGTAGATCTTGAATCAACCAGGTTTATAAACATAAACGAAGATATTTATGGAAGAGATAAGGTTTATTTCGAATTTGATGGACAAGAATACGAATCTATGGTAATATCCAGTTATATAAGACCAGGAAAATGAAAAACATACTAGCAAAAACAAAAACATATTTAATAGGCCCCATGCAGTATGCCGAGGGAAGAACATGGCGCGAAGATATCTCTGAGTTCCTTAAAAGTATTGATGTGACAATTTTCGACCCATATAAAAAACCATTTATTAATGCTCCAGACGAGACAGAATCCACTCACAATGAGCTTTGTCATTTAATGGAGGCTGGGAAGAGAAAAGCGGAATTGGATTTCAGCGGTTTTGATATGGTGGCGGACCACATGAAGAAAGTTCGTTCGTTTGATTTGTCTATGGTTGATAGAGCAGACTTTATTATTTGTTATCTTGATCCAGATGTTCCTACGTTTGGTACGATGGAAGAGTTGAGTTGGGCGTGTAGGTGTAAAAAGCCCACCTTTGTTGTCATTGAGGGAGGAAAGAAGAAAACTCCATTTTGGGTGATGGGAATGTTTCCCCATAAATACATCTATAACTCATTCGAAGAGGTTGAAAAAGTCATATCAGAAATAGACAGCGGTGACGAGAAAATAAGCAGTGATCGCTGGAGATTGTTTGAGCCTCATTTGAGATAAATATATGAAATTAATATTAATAATAAACCTATTCTTTTTGCTTGCTGGTTGTAAATCGGCTCATTTAGTTAGCGAATGCGGTAATCGTGGTTGCGGAGATGTCATTCCTCCTGCCCCAGAAATAAAAATACCTATTTCGATTAGCTCAGAATAATATGAAAATAGAACATGTTGTAATAGGAGATTGCAAGAGTTTTAAATTAGCTATGGGTAAATACGCTTTTCTTTCTTGTGACTATATACCCAAGGAATATCTAAAACGCTTATTGGAATCCCAAATTTCAGATAAAGACAGAGAAATTATATCAGAATACATTAAAAATCAACTTTAATGGGTAAAAAGAAGCCAGATATGGTTGTTGATCAACCTCAAATAATGGAATACCCCACAAATGTTGGTGCGCCAGCTTTTTTTGCTCCAGACGTATTAAAACATAAAAATGAAAAAGGGGTAAATGCTGTAAATTATTTTGATACAAAATTTAATGAGATTAAAAAACAATACGAGGAACTAATAGAACTTGCAATAGACACAGAAACGGTTTATAATTCAAAATACAACTTTGTACCTGCTGTAGGTAAGACTTATCATTTATACAAAAATGTTGCAAATGACTTATTTTTAAGTATAATAGAACCTAACGAATGGGGTATGGATCACAAGGGTTCGTTTAAATTCACATCAGACAATACATGGGAAAGGCAAAAATAAAATGAACGATAAAGAAATAATACAATATTACGAAATCCAAGAGGAGCGCATGGCTAAGGAAATCCAAAGGTTAAATGCTACAATTACTCAAAAAAATGAGTACATAAAAGGTTTGGAAAAAGCTGAAAATATTAAAAAATTGAAAATGGATGGCTTCAATGATTGCATTGAGGGTATTGTGGAAAGGTTTGGACAAAATGATATTGTTTGTTATAATAAAGAGAAGGTTATTGAAAAATTGATGTCAGACGGAGAATCTTCTTACGAAGAGGCTATGGAATATTACGAATTTAATCAATTGGGAGCTTGGGTTGGTGATGGAACTCCTTGTTTCTTAGATAAAAACATAGATTTAAAGGAATTTTAATTATGAGCAAGTGGAAAAACACAGAAAGCTGGAATCGTGGGCAGGTTGTGGAAGTTGACTTTTCTAAATTACTAGATAAACGCAACATTTCATGGAAAAAAGCAACCAGACAGCAGCAATTTAACCATATTGACTATACAACAAGTATAGGAAGTATAGATGTTAAAGCTAAAAAAAGAATAAGCAGGTCGGATTCTGATTCCCAATCAGATTTTGTTTGGTTGGAGTTTAAAAACGTGCAAGGTAAGAAGGGTTGGATGTGCTGTAGCACTGATATTATAGCATTTGAAAGAGAGAAAGATTTTGTTTTATTCAGAAGAGGTCAATTATTGGAATGGGCTATGAATAAATGCGACATAGATCAATTAGTATCCAACAGTAAAGATGCTTTATACAAAGGTTATACCCGTAGAGGAAGAAATGATTTAATTTCAATAGTTAAAATGAAAGATATGATGGAAATACACCATAGAATTTGGCAAAAATGAATATAGAAATAAGAGAAAATACAGAAGAATTTTATAGATTATACTTTTCCCAGATAGAATTTGGCGAGAGTTTTGAATTATGTGTGAAATATAAAGGTAATTCTAATGAAATCAAATACCAAGACGAAGATGAATCATGGTCAGAATCCGCAACCAAAAAGATTTTGAAATGTTTATTTTTAAGTCAACAAGAACTTGATCAAATGCTTAAAGATCTAATTGACAATGGTATTTTAGGAGGGCCTGTAGACGAATTCCAGTATAAACAATACGACAATGAAGGAGGGGAAGAGGATGATTGATTTTGTTGATCTAAACATAGATTATCAAGATGTTCTCGATAAAGTTTTGTCTCATGAGGAATACTGGACAAATAGAGAAAATACTATAAATACATTTGGGGCAGCAGCATATATGGATGACAAGATGAAATACTTCATCATGAAAGAAAAAACAAATCCATTACTAAAAAGTTTGTTTTCAGACCTTTATGAAAAAATAGGTGATTATTTTGGTGCTGAATTAAATCCAGATATTGCTTATCCTGGCTTCCACATATTCGATTATAGCAGCAGAAATAACCAAGCTAGCGTTCACATAGATGACCAGTATCAAAACCTACCCATTGATAGCGATAAATTATCCAATCCACAAAGCTTTACTATAGCTATAGAAAAACCATCTGCTGGAGCAGGTTTAAATGTTTGGCCTGAAGTTAATTTAACTGGAAGCGTGGCAGAAAACAGGCTTATAGAAAGAAGTTTTAGCAATGACCCTGAAAATCACGAAAAACCAGAGTACATAGAGTATGAATTAGGCATAATGTATATCCATAATGATCATATACTTCACCAGATAGCTAAAACAGAAATACAAGAAAACGAGAGAAGGGTAACTATGCAAGGGCATGTAATTCAAGAAGGCGACAAAAAATATATGTATTTCTAAGTTTTAAGAAAAATACAGAATCAAAACAGAAAACAAAAAGTCAGAAAATCTAAAAAAATGAAAATTTTTCCAGAAATAATAAATGAGGAGCCGTTAATAGTTGTTTTTAATAACGTTTTTACTAAAAGCGAGTGTGATTACATACTAAAAGACTTAAGTGACGATCAGTATGAAAAATGCAAAGCTTTCGATATAGATACTGGCGAAGAAGAAGAGGTTAACTATAGGACTAGTAGTGAGTTTGATGACAAAGATTTTAAATACGACTTTATAACAGAGAATATAGGCAAAATACTATCATTAGATCTCAATAGGTTTGAAAAACTACAAATAATAAAGTATAAATCGGGGGAAGAGTATCAACCACACCACGACTTCTTTAACCATCCAGGCAATTCAGAAACTTTCGATAACGATAGAGACTCAACAGCTATAACATACCTCAATGACAACTACGAAGAAGGTGAAACACATTTTCCAGAATTAGACATTAAAATAAAACCAAAGAAAGGTTCCGTTCTTTACTTTGAGTATGGATATGATTACGAAACAAACTTAAAGACATTACATGCAGGTCTACCAGTCAGTTCAGGCACGAAATACATATCAAGCTCCTTCATAAGAAGTCAACAGTGGGATGTAAGAGAACATCCAGACCACCCTGTAAATAAGAATACATAACTATAATTTAAAACAAAAAAACTTTTAGTCGTTTATATATTTTAATATATATTAATGCTTCATTTTAATACATTCTAGTACACCCTCATACACTACCCGTTTAAAGGCATTAAAACACCCCTCATATCCACCCAAATTACACATAGTTATACGTACCTAATAAACAACACAAAAACCCCCATAACCCCCATAAACAAACAAAACTATACATAGACATACATATAGATATAACACAATAATATAATGATTAAAATAACCCTTAAAAAGACAGTAAATAATAGTGAGTACTCCTACTGCGCCCTAATTAAATAAAATAAAAACTTTTATTATGAGTAGATTATTTAGAGAAGATGGCGTAAAGCCTTTATTTAAAGGGATTGTTGGAGAGATTGTTTCTGCATTTATTTTTATTGTTTTTTATACGCTGTGTTATAGTGCTGGGTATTTGTTTGGGCTGTTGGTTGTGTTCTTTGGTATTGAGGATGAGGTTTCTGCATCTGTTATTGATGTTGAAGAGGATGAAATGATTAAAACAATGAATGAACAGGGGCCAAATAACTAAATTGTGAATGGTTTTGTTGCAAATAATATATAATAATTTAAAAAAACTGCTAGATCTAACGAAAAGTTTTTAAATAAGTATTTTCAGCATAGGGGTAAATATAAAATAGTTTTAAAAAAAACGCAGGTCGGGAGATTTTGCCTAAATAAACGCTAGACCGAATGATAAAATGCCAAATAAATGCTTGCGCGAGAATCAATCCGTGGTAATATAAATCATATGAGCAAGACTACAGCAACGGCAGAAAAAATTGGTGCGGTATTAGGGACTATATGTTATTGGTTTATTTTATTCTCTTTAGCTTCTTTTATTTTTATGTGCGCCTGGAACCAAGTGGTGTCTGCCGTGTTCCTAATTAAGGAAATCAATTGGTTTGATTCTATGCTGTTTATGTTTGGCGTTCGCTCTATGAGTTTCTGTTTTTGTCATACCAAATAAAACAAATTGTTTGTTGTTTTTCGAGACCTTTCGGATATTTTCGTTAGGTCTCGTTTTGTTTCGTAGTCGTTCGTTTCTTTTTGTTCTTTTATTTTCTTGTAATTTTTATTAATTTAATGTTGACGACGTTGGCTGGTGTGATAGAATTCCGCCATGACAAACAAACCAACAAGAGGTCGGCCTAAGGGTGCGACTAGTTTTACTAGAGTGCGCTTAAGTGATTTGATGAATCACCTAGGGAAAGAAGCTCCTATAGTAGTAAGTAAGAAGTGGCTCGAACAGATAGGATTTGCTGTTGAAAAAACACCAATAGAAATCTTGACACCTGTGAGCGATGAACCTACAATTCAGTTCAACGTAACACACTAATATGTTTAACACACTAATAGGACAAAAAGAAGTTAAGTCTCAGCTAGGGTTTTATGCCGATCTATTCAATAAAGGATTTGTCGTGCCACCCATCATGTTGAACGCAGCGAAAGGACTGGGCAAGACAGCGTTTGCCACCGCGTTTCATAAAGAAACTAAAAACACAAGCAGAAAGTTCATAGAAATTAACTGCGGCACAATTAGAAATGCTGAGCAATTCTTCGATCAGTTCTTCGTGCCTCAAGTTATGGGTCAGGAGGTTACTGTATTGTTTGATGAGTGCCACGCGTTGCCAAAAGATCTTACTAATATATTCTTGACAGCATTTAATGTCGAAGGAGCTAAGAAGAAGATGGTGACTGTAGCCGAGGGAGTGATGGAGTTCAACTTTGAAAAGCAGATTTATTTGTTTGCGACTACAGAGTTACACAAATTGTTTGATCCTTTAAAAGATCGCCTGACTATCATTGACTTTAAGCAGTATGATGAAAAAGAGTTAGGTGCTATCATGCAGAATAAGGTTGATTGGATTGATTATGAGGGTGATGTAATAAACTCTATTGTTTCTTGCGTTAAAGGTAATGCTCGTAGCGCAATCAAACTTGCTCTCAAGATACAGGATTGGTGCAATAAGAATAGCATCAGCCGTATTTCTCATGCCGAGTGGTCTAAGATGAAGGCGCACTTTAATATCTTGCCTTTTGGCTTGACAAACATCGAGGTGCAGATACTTCGTGCATTGCATAAGCGAGGTGCGTGTTCATTACAGATGCTGTCAGCTATTACTGGTATGTCAAGACAGGCTATTCAACAAGAAGCAGAAAACAATTTATTGCGTAAGGGGTTTATGGATATAGACGGCAAGCGCAAGATCACCAACAAAGGAACAAAAATACTAGAACAAATCAAATGAAATATATCATATCATCATACGTCGCAAACATAGCTGTAGGTCTAATGGACGAAGAGACAGCCGAGCAAGATATTAATCTCGCACACAACCTATTCAATACAAATGTTAACAATAATTATTTTAATGGCATACTTAGTTTTAATACAATCAAAAAATTCTATAGATTCTTAATACACAAAAACCTTTTTGCAGATTGGGCTCCAGGAGTTAAATATAGTCTGCAACTTAAAAACGCATCAAATAAGGCTAGGGAAACATTAAATAAAGAAGTAAGCTATAATGAATTCATGACGCAAATATACAAGCATGAAATAAACAGACCTTTATACGGAGTCGTAGATCAATAGAAAGAAGTGTAAATAACAAATAAGAATATGAATTTAAGTCAAGAACAAAAAGATTACCTGCTAAAGGTAGAGTCCGAAATAAACAAAATGTTTTATGAGATTCAGGATCTATTATCAGATGAGACAAGTTACCTTATGGCCGACGGCCTCGATGCATTGTCCGCCGAGGTGATGCCCTTATGGGAAGAGAAGATCAGGAATGATAAACAAACAGAATTAGACCTAGAATAAAAAAGATTAAAAAAAAACAAAAAAAGGGGTTGACTCATACCCGCTTTCTATTATACAATCCTCTCATCATGAAAACAGCAGTTAAAACAACAAACATTATCGCATCCGACAACCTCGAAAGCTCAGTCATGGGCATGGATGCTCAGGGAATGGACATGGCAACATTCTTTTTCCGTGATAAGATATACAATAACAAAATCGAGGCAGTCGTGCGAGAGTATGTGTGCAATGCAATAGACGAACATAAAAAGTTTGGTATTGATAAGCCTGTTGATTACACCCTGACAGAAGATAATACTTTTAAGGTGCGTGATTATGCTGGTGGTCTATCAGAGGATGGTGTGCGTAAAATCTTTGGCATGTATTTCAGGTCAACCAAGTCAGGATCAAACGAATCAATCGGTGGTTTTGGAGTTGGCTCGAAAGCAGGTCACGCATATACTGATTCTTTTAATATCCTATCGCATCACGATGGTCAGGCTACTACTTACGTGTGTGCGTTGGGTGGTGGTGACAATGGTGTGCCAGTAGGTCATATCTATAAGATGGGTTCTGTTCCAACTAACGAGACTGGAGTAGAGATCAGCCTGACAGTTAAAGATGATGATTGCAAGGAGTTCGGTCATGAAATGAAAATGTTTCACATGAAGTCACATGGCAATATCAGGCTATCCATTGGCAATAACGTATTCGAAAGAAACGAAATCGTTTGTCAGGTGGAGAAGGATGGTTTAATCATTCGGGTATGTGAGTCAATGGATCTAGAAGAGAACTTTCCTAATTTTGGTCGTGGGTTTAATAGGAACCATGCAGCAAGGACAAAGGTGATTCAACCTATCCACATCAAAATGGGTGACGTATCTTATGGTGATTTAAAAGATAAGACTGATAGTCTTAGTGATTTTATGGTCGCAGAGGGATACGTTGCGTCAATCGAATGTCCAATCGGATCTCTTAATATTCCTGTAAGCAGAGAGTCAATCAGTGATACCAAGCCTAACCAAAAGTATTTAGCTAAAGTGAGCGATGTCTTTCATGCTTTCCTGAAAGAGCAATTCAAAGATTACACCGAGATTTCCACGCCTGAATTACTTGCCAAGGTATGTGATGGTGAGAAAGCCCAGAATGTGCGTAGTGTCTTAAAAACAAAGTTCTTTACTTGTGGTTGGAAAGATTTGCTTGGTGATAACTTAGGAGGCTTTGCACAGAATGTTTCTGTCCACTCACATCAGGAAGTCAAGAAGCTAAGTGAAGTAGAGCATCAGGATGGCAAACCTATCCTTGTAGAGACTGTCAATCAGAAGTCTGCTGACTATTGGATTGATAAGGTAAATAACTTCGCAGAAGCAAGTAAAAAGAAATACTTTGTTTTCAAGATTCCTAAGTGGCGTAAAAGTTTCTTTGAAGATGCTGCTTTCCGTGCCGAGATTGAGAAAGACTTTACTGTCATCGAAGCTAAGAAGCTACCATATCCAAAGAGTAAGTCTACTTCTAAGAAGTCAGATAGTGCAAACGTGGTATGGAGTAGAGGATCTAATATCGGATTATTCGATGCACTCACCCTGCATAACAGGATAATGAAAGAGAATGACCACAAAGTGGTAGCAAGTATCAAGGATGCTCAAAAACAAATTAAAGCATTTAGAAAGGATCTTAGTTGCGTCAAGGTTCTAGGTATGATTACTATTGCAGCCAAGAAATCAGTTTATAGCACTTATAATAATTGTGTTTCTAGTTACTTCATCAATGCCAAGGCACTCAAAGAAGGAATGAAAGAATTAGGTTATTACTTTGAGGATGATCATGATTGGGTGATGTTGTCTCAGAAGCTTCGTGCTACTGTTCAAGCTAAACATGACAATGATAGAATTTGCAAATGTATGGCTCATGATAATTCTGAATGCCTGAGTGATAAAACAAAGGATTTAATCATGCTTTCAGAGAGAAATAAAACTCGCTGGACTAAAGCAGTAGAGCAAGCTAAAAAGAGAAATACATTAAGCAAACTAATATTAGAGCAACTCAGTTCTAGTTGGTATTCACAATTTAAATATATGACCCGCAAAGAACTTCGCTATATCCTTACATCTCCAATCGAAACTAAGTAGTTGACAAACCAACCTGAAAACAGTAAAATACACGTATCATGAATTACATCATAAACAGCACCGCAATCGTTTTCTTCTTTGACAATAAGCCTGTCAAGGTAGAGAAGACCGCACCAGAATACACACGCATCCTCGCAGCATTTGATTTGCCGTCAGGAGAACAGGAGGAGGTAATTAACGCTATCCTCAACGAGAAAACAGGAGAATATGAGAAGGATGGATTTACCATCTCGCCTGAGTCAGTATCTTACGATGGGGAAACCTTACCTGATGTCCTTGCTAATAAAGTCAGGAGCATCGCATCGGAGGGATTACCTGTCAAGCTATTCGCTAACTTTTGGGAGAACCTAAACAATAACCCTTCTGCCAGTTCAGTCAGGGAGCTATATGACTTCCTTGCATACAAAGAACTACCTATCACAGAAGATGGATTCTTTATTGCTTATAAGGGAGTAGCATCCGATGGTCTATCAGTCCACGGCAATACTAAAACTAAGGTATTGCAGGGCATTGTAGATGGCAATGGTAAAATCCAAAACAATGTTGGTGATACTATTGAAGTCAAGCGTTGGGATGTCGATGATAACCGAGACAACGGATGCAGCTTTGGCTTGCACGTAGGCTCAATGAACTACGCCACCACATGGGGGCAGAAAACCTTAGTGGTCAAAATCAATCCAGCCGATGTCGTTAGTGTCCCAACTGATTGCGGATGCCAGAAATGCCGAGTATCTAAGTATGAGATCATTGACGCATACGAGAATGAGATTAAGAACGCCATTACAGATTCAGAGGGTAACCCAATGGAGTCAGTAGAGGCAGCCGAGTATGAGGATTTCCTACGTAGCATTGATCAGTTCTGTATTGAGAAAATGGATGAAGGTCTGCGCTACCTTAGAGTAAGGGCTATTCAGGAGATGGGAGACTTTGAAGAAAGACCTAGCCGAGTCAGGGTTCTAGATGGTCTAAGTGAGCTTGGATACTATTGGGATAAGGATTCTGATGGTGAGTTTGTAGTTGACCTGAACGACTAAATTTCGCACACTGTTTGTGCATCATGTGACATTCCCTGTTCGTCCTGTAGTGTGGACGAGCAGGGGATAACACAAACCAAACTAAATACAATGGAAGAAACATACATAGTAGCATGGACAGTTCGACCTCATCGACTTAAAAGCGGTCACCAATCCAGTTTCCACCAAGATTATTGGGAGCGTTGCGAGACGTTAGAAGAAGCTCAAGAGTTATACAATAAAGTAATGGAAGAACTCGACCCGCTCAAGGAAGACCAAAAAATATACACAGCATCAATAGCAAAAGAAATTCAATCAACAGAATCATGATAGCGACAATTACAATAGACGCAAATAGCGAATCAGAACTAATCGAACGCCTCGATCAAATACGAAATGCAGTAAAGACAAATAGCATCGAGGACAATCAACTAATGGATGGTAGCTATCAGGTCGATACCGCAAATATAGAACTAGAACTGGTATAGCTGCAAATAGCAAATAGACAAATAGACAAACTCAGGCTAATCACCTGGGTTTTTTTGTTTTATTAAACAATCATAAGTCACTTAGTATCAACGAGTTAGGAGCGAGCGGGGGGTACTCCGCCGTAAGTCGTTGAGTATCAATGAGTTATGGCATGTTAGAGAAGGTAGGGGCGGAGGGACTTGAACCCTCGACCTGCCGATTATGAGTCGGATGCTCTAACCACTGAGCTACACCCCCTTCTGTTAGATGTTAGTAATCCTCTTCTTCTAAACGATCATCCTCACAGCACTCACATAAAAAACTGTTTTGATTTATTAGATCTTGGGTAGTGCCACTCATGAAGCGGACAATGTCGCCGTTGGGTGTGAAGTATCTTACCTTGTCGCTGTTAACGTCTTCAACCGATGCCTTGTCATAGCACTCGCTGCATTTTACGTGCATTCCTATTACTTTAGTCATTTGTTTTATTTTGTTATCTTCATCATATCAAGTGCCAGATTATCAATGTGCTGATACAACTCGTCACCATCACAGGACGAGAATGGTTCCCATGCGTTATCCTCTAAAAAAAGATTTTGTTTATTGTGATCCCAATCAAAGAATTCCTCTGGTATTGGATCACATAGATAATGAGCAGATGATCTTATTATTGCTTGTTCTTTTGTCATTTGTTTTATTTTGTTAGGTTAGAACATTCTGGACATACGCCATCCTCGGATGCTCCGCAATTTTCAAAGCTGTCTCCCATATCGTAGTTACAATTTTCGCAATTCATGTTTTGTTAGATTAGAACCATGCGGAGTAGTAAACCTTCTCACCCTTACTTAAGAGTTTACCAGCTTCTTTTATGAAGTCAAGTGTTTCTTGCTTTCTGTGTGGACATTTCCTTGAATCGCCACCATAGAAGAAGCCGTGAGTCTCTGGTAGTTCGTCATTGGCAACAGCAGCCTCTAGCTGTTCGATGTCATGAGCGTTAAGCTCAAGCTCTGAACAGTTCCATTCTCCTGCGCCTCCTTTGTCTACCCATAGGTTCTGCATCCATCCATCAAGCGCATTGTGTTTGCGCCAGTCTTGAATCGTGTTGCATTCTCCGTCCTTATCTTTAGTGTATGCTTGCTGGTCTAATCCCATTTTTTATTTTGTTCTATTTGTTTGTGTTTATTATTACTATCGCTAAGAAGATCATCAAAGCTATTGATTCGATCATGGCGGTATTTTAGCAGGAAACTGGCTCGATGACAAACCCCGATTTATCTTTTTTCGCAAGCCCCTTTTCAATGAGACCAACGACAACGCCTTTCTTGTCCAGGAAACGCAAGTCACTCTCGTCTCCGTCTATTACTTCGTAGCCGTTCCATGTAGTAGGTAAGGAACCACGGAAAACGATTGCGACGTTTCCACCTTGTGCTAGTATCATTGCAAGCTCAAGGTCTGAGCTTTCTTCACTGCGTGAAAGCGTTAGAGAATAGTTTTCTGGTAACTCACCCGCAAGGAACTGTTCCATGCGTTTTCTGCTCTTGGTATAGTCGTAAAAGATTTGATCTTTAAACCGATCAAAGACATTCAAGCCTCCAAAGTGTTTCATGTTTTCCCACGGCAAGTCACTCGTTAGATTGAGACGGAAGCAAGATTGCATTTCCTTACGTGCGGCAGACTTAACAGCTTTTGTTATCTCGTCAGCAAGTTGAGTCATGAAGTTTTCACGATCCTTAAAGATACGAATTGTTTTCTTTATTCTCGCGTCTTGAACATTCTTCATTGCTCCGCGTCCTGCAGTATTCAAACAAGCCATTGCACAGCCCTTGCTTGCCCACCTGCATACGTTGTAGCCGCTTACTTTACTTGGCGCAAGGTGAATGCCGAATGTTTTCCATCCTTTCTTTTCTCCCTTGGCAGTCTTACTATTTCCAGTGTTGAGTATCTTTTGCATATCAGTATTTTATCAGTTTGGGTTAATTAAGTCAATGGTTATTTTTAGAGGTTAAAGCCTAGTGTGTCAAGAGCTGCGCTATGAGATACTTTGCCCTTACTTGAACCATCCAACTCTTGCCAGTTCTGAATCTTACCCTTAGCATCAGCAGGGAAAATGAATGTCTCAGAGCCTCCGTGGTCAAGTGCTAGATCAATAGAAGACACAACAACAAATTTTGTTTGGCGTTTTCTTTTAGTCTCTCCGCTTGTATCTATAAATCTAACGGGTGAAGATAGCTTGTAGAGTTTGGCATCCCCTCTGAAGTCTTCAGATACGTCTTTGATTAGCTCGGCAGTGTTTGGCTTTGTCCTTGTCATGGCTGCATTATAGCAGAATGGCGAACCGTAGCAAGTGTTTTTTAATCTTTTTTAATTCTTTTTCTAACAACGTTTTTATCATGCGTAACTCGTTCATTATCAATGACTTACGAGCGGGTGCCTCCCGCCGCGCCGTAACTCGTTGAGTATCAACGACTTATGACTGTTAGATGCTGTTAGTAAAAAACCCCCGCCCTGTTAGGGGCGAGGGCTGCGCTTCGCTGGAGTTGTTAGGCTGGCAGCACCAGACCAGTCTCGTTGTCGACTGTTAGGTTTGGCGAGTGACCTGCGACGCGGTCAAACACGCTCTGCATATTCATAGTTCTGCTAGGCAACTTGGACATGTCGCTGCCCTTGAGGTGCTCAGTGCAAGCGTTGTAGAGGTTCCACAAGTGGTTGCCCTTGAACTCCGCGTGGCGAGGTGCTTCGAATTCTTTCGCGGTCTTGTAAACGTCACGGGCAGAGAATGCCTTAGCGTCTACAAGATCAATTAGGAGATCCGATGCTTGCTCACGGTTGATCTCGGTCCGCTGGTAAGCGCCGATGCGTTCAGCCATGTCAGTCCAGTGAGACGTAACGCGAGACATGGCGGTAGACAGAACACGCGGCAGATCTGTTAGAATGCGCGAGGTGTGACGACGGGCAAGCTTCACATCAGAAGAGAAGCAAAGATTATCACAGACAAGCATCTGGTTACCGATACAGATAGCAGAGGCAAATGCCTTGTCATGACTGTTACGGAGACCAAGGACAAGATTTCGATCATCGCCCTCGATGCCCTTACCAGTGATAGCAAAGCCGCCGAAGTAACGAAGGTCACCGCGTGACAAACCATGCTCTTCTTCAGTGATAGAAAAACCAGCACGGTCAAGAGCTTTGCGGGTATAGTCTACCAGCGTCGCGTGTGGGATTGGAGTGTGGGTATCAGTTCCTGCTGGCGTGTGGAGCTTAGCAAGATCAGTGGCTTCGATTGGGCTTTTGGACATTATTAGTGACATAGTATTATTTTTTTCTAGTTTGGATTAAGTGCGCCTTTCGTGACTGCAAAGACATTATAGCCTAAAAGTTTCTATTGGACAAGCACTTTCGTCATAAAAAACGATTTATTTTCACATGTTCCACGGAATGTTCCACGCAGCTGGGATTTAGAAAACGCCAAATAGACTGTTAGACGTTTCTGTTATTACAAGCCATTAAGTGTCAATGAGTTACGTTTCTGTTAGGGTACGTAAGTCACTCAGTATCAACGACTTACGGCGGGGCGGGGGGCCACAGCTCCTAACTCGTTCAGTATCAATGAGTTATGTAGTGGTTGAGCGATCATCTATACGATCCTGTCGACCTTGAGAAAACCAAGCGTCCCATTGAACCTTCTGCTCTTCTGTTAGAACACAAAGACAAGGCACGGTGATTCCATGCCAACCGCAATCATAAGATATATCTATAACTTCGTCGTCACTCATAATTGTTAATCGTATTTATTATCTTCACAGATAGCCTTAGCCATTGCCAGGAAAGACATTACCACTAAAGTTGTTAGAGTGGTGAATAATGTTAGAAAAGCCAACGCGTGAATTATTGTATGAATCATGTTAGTAGTATTTATCTTCTTTCATTTCTTCCAGTAAGTCTTTGATTAAACAAAGCACAAACATAACTACGCTAACCACCCAAAAACAAATGAGTGTTATGCCTCCGATTATTAGTATTTCTTTCATGATGGTGATAGTATTTCTAATTCTGGTTCGTTGTCAAAGATATCAACGAGAAAGGGGAATGGTAAGTCTTCTAAACTAAACATTATTTCTTGTTGTCTATCAAAGAGCTTGTCCCTGTCTTCTTCTATTATTGTTATTTGTATTCTGGTTTGCATATTATTATTCTCCTATAAACATTCCTCCGCCGAAAAAGCCTTCGTGGCTTACCTCTCTCGCCTTAGCCTTGATATTCTTAGCTGTGCCTCTGACAAGTGAGTCGTGGTGATTGATGTATGGTTCTGTTAGTGTTACCACCTTTCCGTATTCCTCTAGAGATGTAGTGATGAACATACCTAGCTTGATCTCCTTGCCATTGGTTATTTCAGCGGCTTTGAGTAGATCATTGTATTCGTCTTCTGTTAGCACGTTTTTTACATGCATTCTTTGGCTTTGTGCTTTTGTCATATCTTTTCTCCCTGCGTTGTTTAAGCTGTTTGGATTACAATTCATATTATGGGCAGATGGCTGTTACTTGTTCTGTTGAAAAACCTACTTCCTCACCATCCTCGGTAGTTCCCCAGAATGGGCGATGTGGGTTGTTAGGATATACTTCATCGACTATCACGGGTTGACCGCAAACGATAACCATAGTCCCAACCTTAATGGAGTTAGTGAGTTCTGTGTCTTTCATGGTTACATTATAGCATAATGAACTAGCGAAGCAATACCTTTTTAATCTTTTTTTAGTTGCTGATTGCGTCAATGCGGCTCATGTGGATTTCTTCTTCGTGTCCGTCTTGGTCAATCCCGATGATGGTATTTTCTGAATACCAGACTTCTTCGACGTAGTAAGAAGTCAATCCGACGATCACCATCGAGCCGACTTCTATCTTTTGTTGTGGTAGTGTTTCCGTTTTCATGGCTGCATTATACCAAATTGGAGCAAATAGGCAATACCTTTTTAATCTTTTTTTAATGTTCCACAGAAATGTTCCACACAGCTGGGATTTAGAAAACGCCAAATAGACTATACTGTTAGATGTATAAGTCATTGAGTATCAACGAGTTACGAGCTGGCTGGAGGTGCCCCGCCGTAAGTCGTTCAATATCAACGAGTTACGTAGGGTGTTAGAAGCTGTTAGTCGTAGCCGTAGATAGACCCCATAACATGGTAGTCGGCAATCGCGGAGGCGGCTTCGTCACGCTCGTCAGTCTGACCCTCGGCAAACCAGCGATCCCAGATCTCCTTCTGGTCATCTGTTAGGTGAGCGAGGCAGGGCGGTGTCGTGCGATAGAAACCGCAGTCATAGGCATGGTCTTGAATCTCTTGATCAGTCATAGTGTTAGGTAGTGGTTAGAGGTTGCTCCCCCCGTGGGGGAGCGGTTAGGGTGCTAGTAGGCGGGTTGAGCCGCACCCTGCGGAAATTAGTGAGCGTCATCGAGGAACGGCTCGGAGGTGTCAGCCTCGTTACAAGCTGCGATCCAATCCTGGTAATCCTGAACATCGAAGTCAGAGGGGAACTGAGCATCGAAGTTGGCTTGATCGGCAGCGGTAGCGGTGGTAGTGTTGTTCGTTTCCATGACAGAATTATACCAGAATCTCGCTAATAGGCAACATCTTTTTGCATCTTTATGCACTTTTTTTTGTGTTCCACGGAAATGTTCCACACGCGCCTGTTAGATTTATTGCTTACATAACTCGTTCAGTATCAACGACTTACGGCGCGGCTGGGGGTGGGGGCTCGTAACTCGTTGAGTATCAATGACTTACAGAGCTTTTTTCTGTTAGAGTGGTGGAGCGTAGGGGATTTGAACCCCTGTCTCTAACAGCAAACTGTTAGATCGAATACCAGTTCGCCCCTGTTAGATGTTAGGTAGCTCACCCCACGATGCCTAGGAGATCGTGAGGCAAGCTATTCCCAACACTACTTAGAAAACTGTTAGGCGACTACCTCAATTCCTGCTAGATGAAGTGTGCGATACTTCTCAAAGCCGTGATCGTCAATGTCGGTGGCTAAGACCTTGAGGCAGCGTTTACCATTCTTCTTAGCGTTCCAAACATCCTCGACAGCGTGGATTTTAAAGGTGCGCTCCTTGTCTCTGCGAACGCTAGACTTCCCTTGGTTGATATATCGAACAGTTCGATCCTTGAGAAGGTTTGCGATTTCGAGGACGGAGGCGGTTGTGCTTGTGTTGGTATTTGCGATTTGCATAGTTATATTATAGTTGGTTTTTGCGGTTGAGTCAATCCCCTTTTTGAGGATTGTGAGATTGTTTAGTGCTTTTAAAAAGTCCATTTGTTTTTAGTGGTTAAGACAAGCCTAGAGCATTGCCGTATTTGTCGAAGGTATTGCGGACAACCTTAGTTATTCCAGCAGAACCCCAGCGCATATTGGAGCGGAACTCTTTGACAGTTTCGCCATCAGAGTTTTTCACAAGGATTCTCCAAGTGCCAGTTGAGTTTCCTTCATCCCAAGTGAAACCTCGCTTTGCTTCAAAAGCGTTTAGGGTATCAAGATCAACGTGAAGGGTTTCGAACCAAGGAGTTTTTTTTGTTTTAGTATTGTTCATAGTAGTGTTTTCTATTTGTTAATGGTTTAAGTTTTGGAAAGCTGATTGCTCATAAAGGAGTTGCACCTTCGTCTTCCTCTCCTACCGCTTGTGCCGTAGTATCCTCGGATTTCTCGGAGTATGTGAGAGGCTATCTTACTTGCTAGAAGAATGAGCCGTTTGTAGTGTTTTGATTGTTGCTCCCCCTTAGGGAGCTTTTGGGAAGTCTTAAGTTGGTTGAACCCTTCCCTCTCTTGCTTGACTATATTATAGCAGAAAACTCGATTTTTACAAGCATATTCGACCTAAAAAAACGTTTTTTTTCGCTTTTTAACTCATTGGTTATCAACTAGTTAAAATGTTCCACAGAATTGTTCCACAGAGCTAGTTCGAATTTCCTTCGCCTTTCTAAACCTTTTCGCACTTTGCCGCCAGCCATGCGGTACATTGGCAGCACCTCAGAAACGCTCTGATAATTTCCATCGTTTAAACGCCCCTCCTGTGAGACAAGCTGATATAGTGCGCCCCTTCCGCAGTTGTATGTGAAACTTGTTAGAGCAGCAAGTTGATTATCTGTTAGAGGGACTTTGACTATAGAGAGAACCACATCTTTGTATTCGTGCAATTCCTTTTCTAACAAGTCGCTTGCTTCCCTCTCGGAGATTACGCCCTTAGATACTGCAATGCCTGTGTGACCATAGCCAATAGTTCGCTTGCCACCGCAACACGTATACGCCTCTGCGCGATAGCTCTCGAAATGTTTTACGCCTTTTAGCATATCATACCAAGCCTTGTTTATGTTAGGCGCAAGCACCGCGCTGTTAGGTTTTACCAGTACAGGTCTGTTAGGCTTCACCAGCACAGGTGTGTTAGATAGGGCTGATGTAGTAAGGGCGATTAGAAGTAGTAGCGTTTTCATGCCCTAATTATACTCTAACAGTTCAGGTTTGTGAAGCTTTTTCTTTGCTTATTTTACCCCATGTAAGTCCTTCAGTATCAACGAGTTACGATCTTTCTAACAGTCATAAGTCACTCATTATCAACGAGTTACGGCCCCTCGGGGGGTGAGGCGCCCTAAGTCGTTGAGTATCAATGGGTTACAGAGGTTTTTCTGTTAGATGGCAAAACCCCGCCCCCCACACTACTAGGGGACGAGGCACAATTACCACTATGAAAAAGCTGTTAGATGTTAGATGAGCGTGGTGACGTATAGACCTTGATGCTCACCCTTGAGGTTGTCTGTTAGAGTGGCATAGCCATTGTCGTCTGCTGCTGCTCTAACGTATTCATGCAGTGCGTCTATGTCGAGGCTCATCTTCCTTGGTTGGCTTGGGTAGTTCCACACTATACGTGTGCCTGACTGAGCAAAGCGCATGATGCTGGCTAGTGTATCCTCTAACTGATCGCCTGTCTCTTGGACGTTCAACACGTTAGACACAAGGATCACTGAGTATGTATCATTAGAGGTAGCATTAGGCACGGATAGATCATAGCCATCAATGCTATACTCTTGTGCGCTTAATCTGTTAGACCAGTAGTTATCCTTACCACATCCGAAGTCTAACACATCATCCTCATGCTTAGTGATAACGTGATCTAGTGCATAGTGATATACTCTAGCCTTAGGCGTGAAGTTCTTACGGTATGTCTTGGTGCGTGAATCATTGTGTGCTTGCCACATAGCACCGCCCCAGCTTTTAGGTTCTTCTGTCATGCTGTTAGGTGTTAGTAGTTGACGTATTCCATGACTGTATCATAACGGAACTGACCATCGTCATTCATTTGGTCTAGCTCTTCATCGGTAGCCATGCGACCTTCGACCTTGGCTGTCATGATGTAAGCATCGCAGTAGTCGGGGTAGTCGCGATGGTCTACGCCGTCAATTTGGATGTCTTCGATTGGGGCGGTATATGCTCCTCTGTCGGAGTGATTGAATGTGAATTGATTCATAGTAATTATATTCTGTTAGTGGTTAGTAGTGATTAGTGCGGGTTGGCTCGTTAGCGAGTAGGATACAAGCCTTATTGATGTCCCCATGTGTGAAGCGTTCTCCGTTTATGGTTATGTAGTATCCACGGCATGAGACGGCAGAGAAGTTGCCAGATTTAAAGTAGACAGTGGCAGACCATCCAGCCTTATCATCATGGATAGATCTCTCAACGTGTGAGAAGGTAGGATACCTGCGGAAGTCAAATGCTGTCATGCTATTGTATGCGAGGTGGAAGGCGTTGAGCGGTGGTGTAGTGTATGCTTTCATAGTGATTTTCTTTCTGGTTATATTTTACAGTAATTCTAGTTGCCTTGCAAGATGTTTCGACACTTATTTTCAGCATCTCTTTTAGCCTTCATGACCATCTCACGCTCACGCTTGATCTGGAACTGACGCTCACGCTCACGCTGACGCTCAAGATTCTTGTTAGCGTTGGCGACCATCTCAGTGAGGATGTGCTGAACGTTAGGATTAGGAACTGGTGAAAGTGATGTAGTGTTTCTCTCTTGCATGGTTGTATTATACCACCAGAGCCGAAAAATGGAAGCAGAAACTTCATATATTATCATCTTTTTTCTCGTTCAGTATCAACGACTTACAATGTTCCACAGGAATGTTCCACGGGGAGGGGGGTTATTCTAGGCTTGCTGGAGAAAAAAAATCAAAGCTCGGGCATAGAAAATTGCTAATAGCATCTAACAGATGACCCTACCCCATTAAGTGAAAAAAAGTGTTAGATAACTGTTAGAATTCGCGGGGGGGAGGATTTCCTCAGTTTATAAATGGTTATAGGATGTAGGTGTTTGCGGGGCTAGCGCCCCCACCCCCAATTAGTAGAATGGAGCATTAAAAAAAACCCACAGTATTTGTTAAGTGAAAAAAAAACGCGGGTAATTTTGTGTTAGGGGTAAATTGTGTTGTTGATAAAAAAAGAATATAATATATAATAATATATATGCCGCGATTACTTTCAACACAGCTGACACTATTCGATAGTGTGGAAGACACATGGAGAAATAAATATTGCCCATGTTGTAGGGAAACTAGGAACATTGGCTCATTTTACAAAAACAAAATAAATAAAGACGGACACGATGCTTATTGTGAAGACTGTAGACGAGGTTTTTTAGCAAAAAAAAGAAAAGAAGAGAAAATTAAATACAAAAAAATAAAAAGGACCTTAAAGCGTGGAGATATTTCTCCAGAAGGTTTGATATTTTGGGGTTATGATTTACTGGCTAAGAATTTTGAACATTGGGTGGATAAAGATCGCTTTGAAGAAAAAAGAAATACAGTCAATAAAAGGCGCAACACTCGTTATCACGAAGACCAACTATATAGATTCAGAAAGACCTTAAGTAGAAGTATTAATAAATCCCTAAGCAAATTGAATGGCTCTAAAAACGGCCAATCAAAATGTGATATAATAGGACTCAGCATCGTGGACTTTCAAAAATATTTGAGCGATAGTTTTTCAGAAGGGATGTCATGGGAAAACAGAAGCGAATGGCACATTGACCACATCCTACCTCTTTCGGCGGCGAAAACACAAGAAGAAATCAAAATGTTATGGCATTACACTAATATGCGGCCAATGTGGGCTATTGACAACTTGGTAAAAGGAGGCAAATACTGCCCATTCGAGCTAGAAGAATTTTTCAAACGCAGAAAGCTTGAAATGGAACAATCTGATAAAAAATAGTGTATAGATTATTATGACGGATGAAAGGATGGCCATAACAATAGGTAGGGCTAACATAGAACTTGAAAAGTTTAGATTGGACAAAAGGTTTGAGCCTTATGGTCTTTATGAGTTGGGTCTTTCTAGTTTGGGTGAGAGATATACATTTGGTCAAAGAATGTTTTACGCTAATAACGTAAATGTTAATTTTGATATGCAGGGGGAAGTTAACAGGAAAGCTGGTTCTGTCGATAGGGATTTAATGTATAAGCAAAAGAATCAAATGTCTTGTATTATAGATGTTGATTTTTTATTATCTAATAATATCAATTCTGGTTATGGAGATCCTTATTTGTTTATGCGCGATGACATTCCAGGCGGGAATGCTACTGGTAAATCATTCTACGCTATAACTATTGGTGAGAATATTTATAATAAATGTTACCTTAACAGCATAAATGTTGAAGTTGCTCCTTTCAAACCTGTAGCATGTAGAGCTTCTTTCAAATGTGTGGCTCCAGCTAGCGGAGAGCCAATTAAGGGCTTATATGTAGCTCAAAATTGGACTGGTTCGCATAACCAGTTAATGGATACAGATGGTTTTGTTTTAGGACATACTTGCGAGCTCAGTGGTTGGATTGAAAACATAACTACATTGGATGCAATATCTCAAATTTCGTTTACAAGGACTTACGGAAGGAAGGACATCTATTGTATAGGTGAAAGCTTGCATAGGGAGTCATTGGTTAAAAATGTAGAGAATACAATGGTCATCAGGTCTTCTGGATTTGAAAACATGTTACCTGCGGAGGGTATCAGAATATCTGGTGATATAGGTGTTATATTTAAAGATTCAAAAGGAGATAGAGTTAAAACACAACCTCTTGTAAGTGGAACTTATCACAATTTAGATCCATCTATACACATTAAAAGTGGTGCTTACGTTATTGCGGAGGGTTACTCTATAGCAGAGAAGGGTTCCGTAGAATCTGTGATAACAATAGGAGAAGCTATACAATAATATTAAATTCAGTGTATATATATTAAATCGGTTTCGGAATGAAATACGCCAAAACTGA